>Ga0247812_10000095_pt1 | contig 118955 bp, 95 predicted proteins | sample UWRJL149409B1_FD_178011 | JGI IMG/M metagenome (GOLD analysis project Ga0247812, IMG submission 178011) | Plant litter microbial communities from Arlington Agricultural Research Station in Wisconsin, United States - UWRJ-L149-409B-1 | ecosystem: Environmental > Terrestrial > Plant litter >... | reverse complement strand
CGTGCGCCACTCTCATCAGGAGCAAGCTCCCAAATCCCGTCCGACTTGCATGTATTAGGCCTGCCGCTAGCGTTCATCCTGAGCCAGGATCAAACTCTCCATTGTATAATGTGTTTGTTTGTATCCAGACCCTATTAAACTCAATTCAATAGTAATCTGTATTAATCGGTAAATGATAAATCATTTACCATTGTATCTTTATACAGTTTCCTAACTTGTTGTTATCATAACTACCTCGCTTGCGCTCGGTTGTTACTCTACATGATTTTCTATTTCTTAAAAGAACTTGTTTGCTTCATCATCCGAATCCGCTTTATATTTTTCCGGCTTTCACCTTCTAAACTTTCAATTTTTGTTAGTCTGAAAATCGCTTTCAAACTTTTTTCTTTTTCCCTCTACTTTTTCAGTGGCTTTAAAAACAAACCGTTTGTTCGTTTCGGGAGTGCAAAGGTAGAAATCATTCCTCTAATACCAAATATATTTTACCTTTTTTTTCAATTAATTCGTAAGTCGCTCATTTACAATAACAATTTTTAAAACCCATTTAATTCATAATCCCGGCATGCCGTGGGCAATGCTTCTGACAGGTCTTTTACCGTATTAAATTGCTGCTCCTATTTTTTTACGGCATACCCTCTTTTTGATTTTTACGCTGCGGAAACATCCCTGCAAATTGCTTTTGGTAAGTTTGTATATACTATAAAACAAAAATCATTTGGCTAAAGAGATCAAAAACAAGATAGACCCTAAAGACATCACCTTTAAACAAAGGCTATCCGCCTTAAACAACCTGCCCGCATTTTTTAAGCTGGCCTGGCAAAGCAGCCCCTCCAAAACGTCCCTCAGTTTTATTCTGCGCATCCTGCGATCTGTTATGCCGGTTGCACTGCTATATGTAGGCAAGCTGATTGTTGACCAGGTTGTTCTGTTAAACCGCAGCCCTACCGGCCAAAGCCATACTTATTTATGGGAACTGGTGGGGATAGAGTTTGGCCTGACTATTTTAACCGACGGGCTTAACCGGCTGATAAACCTGGTGGATAGCCTGCTGGGCGACCTGTTCTCTAACTATACTTCTATAAAGATCATGCGCCATGCGGCCACGCTTGATCTGGACCAGTTTGAAGATTCGGTGTTTTATGATAAGCTGGAACGTGCCCGGCAGCAAACCATTGGCCGCACCATGCTGCTCTCGCAGGTGATGAGCCAGGTGCAGGATATCATCTCCATGGCGTTCTTGCTTACCGGGCTTTTGGCCTTTAATCCGTGGCTCATCGTGTTGTTATTAATAGCCATCCTCCCTGCTTTTTTGGGCGAATCTCATTTTAACAATCAAAACTATGCCTTATCGCGCAGCCAAACGCCCGAACGGCGCGAACTGGACTACCTGCGTTATTTGGGTGCCAGCGACGAAACCGCTAAGGAACTGAAGATATTTAACCTGGCCGATTTTGTGATTGGCCGTTTCACCACGCTTTCTAACCGGTTTTATAGTGATAACAGCAAACTGGCGGTTAAGCGCTCGGCATGGGGAAGCTTCTTTTCTGTTTTGGGCAGTACCGGTTATTACGCGGCGTATGTGTTTATCATTATTAAAACTATAAACGGCAACCTGTCTGTAGGCGATCTTACCTTTTTGGCGGGTTCCTTCAGGCAGTTGCGCTCTTTAATGGAAAGTGTGCTGTCGCGCTTTACGGCCGTATCGCAGGGCGCTATCTACCTGAATGACTTTTTGGATTTCTTTGACATTAAACCACGCATCACTGTGGCAGCTAAGCCCCTCCCCTTTCCTAAGCCTATTAAACAGGGGTTTACCTTTGAGAACGTGGGTTTTAAATACCATAATGCGGAACGCTGGGCTAACCGGCACCTCAACTTTACTTTGCATCCCGGCGAAAAGCTGGCTTTGGTTGGCGAGAACGGCGCCGGTAAAACTACACTGGTTAAATTGCTGGCGCGATTATATGAACCTACCGAAGGGCGCATTTTGTTAGATGGTATTGACCTGCGGGAATATAATATTGATGACCTGCGATTAAACCTCGGGGTGATCTTTCAGGATTACCTGCGCTACCAGATGACCTTATCGCAGAATATCGCCATCGGGAACATCAGCGAAGTGAATAACCATGCCCTGATTGTAAAAGCCGCACAGGAAAGCCTGGCCGACCAACTGGCCGAGAAATTACCGCAGCACTACGAACAATGGCTTGGGAGGCGCTTTAACGAGGGCATTGAACTATCGGGCGGCGAATGGCAGAAAGTTGCCCTTGCACGTGCTTATATGAAAGAAGCACAGGTATTGATATTGGATGAACCCACCGCTGCCCTGGATGCCCGCGCGGAGTATGAAGTTTTTCAACGTTTTGCAGAACTCACCAAAGGCAAATCGGCTATACTGATCTCGCACCGGTTTTCTACCGCCCGCCTGGCCGACAGGATACTGGTTTTAAATAAAGGCGAACTGCTGGAAGCCGGCACACACGAGCAACTGCTTGCACTGAACGGGCGCTATGCAGAGCTGTTTAATCTGCAGGCCACGGGCTACCAATAAAGCGGGTGTAAGAATAACTAACGTGATATTTTAAGATTTACTGCATGATATGAATGTATCTTGATGGATAAAATATATTCATAAATCAACGATATTTCGTTAGCTAAATACCTGGTTAATAAATTACAATCAACTGATTATCAAAACTATTTAAATCGGACTACAATTTGCATCCTGACTGAAAAACATCCATGAGTTATAATACTTGCGGTGATATTAAAAATCATCAATCAACCTGAATATGATCAGTCCGGAAATATTTGAGAAATCTATCTCCATTTTTGTGCAGTGGCTGCGCTATATTGTAGAAGTTATGGGGGCGCTGACGATAGCTGTCGGCTCACTCCTTGCACTCTATAAATTCCTGCTGGCACTGATAAGAAACCGGACCAGCAACTATAACGATATCAGGCTTACATTGGCGCGCTACCTGGCGCTGGCTTTGGAATTTCAGCTTGGGGCGGATATCCTTTCTACAGCCATTGCACCAAGTTGGGAAGAAATAGGCAAGCTGGGCGCCATAGCCGTCATCAGAACCGGGCTTAACTTTTTCCTGTCGAAGGAACTTTCGGATGAAAAGAAACATGACGCCAAATAGAACCCTGTGTCAACTTCATTATCAAAACAAAAGGGGTCATCTTTATCAGACGGCCCCTTGTTGTTTATTTGAATTTCCTGCTTATCTCCAGCCACCGCCAAGGTTGCGGTAGATGGTATTTACAGCAGTAAGCTGCGCCTTTTTGGTTTCTACCAGTTCAAGCTTGGTAGCCAGTGCATCTCTCTGGGTCATTAATACCTCAAAGTAATCGGCACGGGCAGATTTAAATAGCGCGTTGGAGATATCTACAGATTTGGTTAACGCATCCGCCTCTCTCGATTTCAGGCTGTAACGTTTCTCCAAATTATCAATAGCATATAACTGCGTGTTAACTTCAATGTAGGCATTCAGTATCACCCTTTGATAGTTGTACATAGCCTGCAGCTGACGCGCGTTGGCGCTGTTAAACTCGGCTTTGATGCCCGCCCTGTTAACCAGCGGCGCGGCAATATCACCGGCTAAAGAGTAGATCAGCGAGCCTGGGTACTTAAACAGGTAACTCGGCTTAAATGCCTGGAAACCCAATGCTGCGGAAATACTGAACGATGGGTAAAACTCCGCACGTGCTACCTTTACATCCAGCTTGGCGGCCATCAGGTCAAGCTCGGCACGTTTAACATCGGGCCTGTTGGCCAGCAATTGCGATGGGATACCTGTATGAACTGCAGCAGGCGTAAGCGTTAAAAAGTTGCCTTTATCGCGTATGATCTCCTGCGGATAGCGGCCCAGTAATAAATTAAGATCATTTTCAGTCTCTCTTATTTTCTGGAGGGTTTCAAACTCCAGTCCCTGCGAACTTAATACCTCCGCCTGGAATTTCTGCACCGCCAGCTCGGTAACCCGGGCTGCATCCTTTTGCACCTTCACAATTTCCAGCGCATTCTTTTGCAGTTCGATGCTTTGGCGTACGATGGCCAGCTGGCTATCCAGCGATTGCAGCTCGTAATAAGCATTAGCTATCTCGCTTATTAAGTTGGTTATTACAAAGTTTCTGCCCTCCATGCTCGATAGGTAGCGGGTTACAGCTGCTTTCTTGGCGTTATGCAGCTTTTTCCAGATATCCACCTCCCAATCCGCATAGGCCCCTACCCTGTAATCTGCCAGCGGGTCTGGCACTTCCCTGCCGGGTGTAATATCCGTTGAGGCATCGCCGGCACCCTGGCTGGTGTAGCGGCCCGCTTTTTCGAGCCCTGCCCCGCCGCGTAACCCAACCGTTGGCGATAATTGCCCCTGCCTGATGCCGATATCGTTTTTAGCTATCTGTATCTCCTGCAGGGTGGTCATCAGCTCCTGGTTGTTCTTCAGCGCGGTATCTATCAGGCTTACCAGGTTGGCATCAGTAAAAAAGTTGCGCCACTGCATAGCGGCTATGTTGGTAGTATCGGCGCTGTTGCTATACATCCCCGGGAGCGGCTTGTTTTCGGCCACCTGCGTAATTGCGGGCACCTTACAGCTTGCAATGCCCAGGCAAACAGCCAGCACACCAATACCTTTATATCTATTAAAATTATACATGGTTATTGTCAATTTCTTCGGTGAATGGATTTTCATCTTCGTGTTTAGCAAGCTTGCTTTTCTCTGCTATGGTGCCGAATATGTAGTACAAGCCCGGAATGACAAACACCCCGCAAATAGTACCCAAAAGCATACCGCCGGCAGCAGCTGTACCAATGGTTCTGTTACCTATCTTACCCGGCCCTGAAGCAATTACCAACGGTATCAACCCGGCAATAAAAGCGAACGAGGTCATCAGAATGGGGCGGAACCTGGCTTTGGAGCCTTCCATGGCTGCTTCTAAAACGGATTTACCCGCAGCATGGCGCTGTACGGCAAACTCTACTATCAGCACGGCGTTTTTACCCAGCAAACCAATCAGCATCACCATAGCCACCTGCGCGTAGATGTTATTTTCCAACCCGGTTATTTTCAAGAGCAGGAATGCGCCGAAAATACCTGCAGGTAACGACAGGATCACCGAGAGCGGCAGGATAAAGCTTTCGTACTGCGCGGCCAGGATGAGGTAAACAAAGCCTAAACAGATGAGGAAGATATAAACCGCCTGGTTGCCTTGTGCAACCTCATCGGCAGAAATACCGGCCCAGCCGATCCCGAAGCCCCTTGGCAGGGTTTTCTCCGCCACTTCCTGGATTGCTTTGATAGCTGTACCGCTACTGTAACCCGGCGCGGATGAACCGCTGATCTCGGATGAGTTGTACATATTATGCCTGGTGATTTCCGAAAGGCCGTACACTTTCTCCAGTTTCATAAAATCGGAATACGGTACCATTTCATCGCGGTTGTTTTTCACATATAGCTTAAGGATATCATCCGGCTGTGCACGATACTCGGGGCCCGATTGTACAATTACTTTATAGTTGATACCGAATTTGATAAAGCTGATCTCGTAGTTACTCCCCACCAGTGTAGAAAGGGTGTTCATCGCATTATCAACGGTAACGCCTTTTTGTAATGCCAGGTCGTTATCTATCTTCAGCATATATTGCGGGAAACTGGCACTGTAGAAACTGAATACTGAAGAAAGTTCCTTGCGTTTGCTCAGCTCTTTAACAAAATCGTTGTTCACGGTTTCCATCAGCTTGTAATCGCCGGAACCGGCCTTATCAAGCAAACGTAATTCAAAACCACCGGCAGCACCATAACCCGGCACAGCAGGCGGCTGAAAAAATTCGATGTTAGCACCAGGGATATCTTTTGATTTCTCTTCCAGCTCTGCTATAATTTCCTGTACGGAATGCTTCCGTTCGTCCCAATCCTTCAGGTTAATTAAACAGGTACCCGAGTTGGAACCCGTACCTTCTGTAAGGATCTCATAACCCGCCAGTGCAGATACTGATTGCACACCGTCAACCGTTTCGGCAACTTTTTGCAGTTTTAGTGCTATATCGTTGGTTCGCTCTAACGAAGAGCCCGGAGGCGTTTGGATAATGGCGTAAAACATACCCTGATCCTCATTCGGAATAAAACCTGTAGGAACAGTGCTGTTTAACAGGTAAGTGCCCGCGCAAAAAACAAACAGGGTAATAAAAGTAACCGACCTGCGGCTAACAATACGCCCCAATACGCTCTGGTATTTATTCTGCGCTTTATTAAACTTATTATTAAAGCCATCCAAAAGCATATTTACAGGCGTTTTCTTCCTCGGCTTACCATGGTTGTTCTTCAGGATCATGGCGCATAAAGCAGGCGTAAGCGTAAGCGCTACGATACCCGATAACACAATGGCCGTTGCCATAGTGATGGAGAACTGCCGGTAGAAAATGCCCACCGGGCCAGACATAAATGCCACCGGTACAAACACCGCCGCCATTAAAAAGGTAATGGCAATAATAGCGCCCGCAATTTCGTGCATGGCTTTTTTGGTTGCATTTAATGGTGAAAGATGCTCTTCCTCCATTTTAGCGTGTACGGCCTCAATTACCACAATGGCATCATCCACCACAACACCAATGGCCAGCACCAATGCAAACAGGGTGATTAGGTTTAATGTGATACCGAAGAACTGCATGAAAACAAACGTACCGATAAGGGATACCGGCACCGCCATAGCAGGGATAATGGTAGAGCGCCAATCGCCCAAGAACAGGAATACTACCAGACCCACCAATATAAAGGCTTCCACCAATGTGTGGATCACCTTTTCGATAGAGGCATCCAGGAATTTAGAAACGTCGTAGCTGATCTCGTAGTCAACCCCCTTAGGGAAGGACGTTTTCTTGATCTCTTCCATTTTGGCCTTAACATCTTTAATAACCTGGCTGGCGTTACTTCCGTACGATTGCTTTAATACAATTGCCGCCGAAGCCCTGCCGTTAAGGTTAGAATAGATATCATACATCGAACTGCCAAATTCTATATCGGCTACATCTTTCAAGCGCAGGATCTCGCCGTTGGCATTGGCCCTTAAGCCAACATTTTCGTACTGCTCTTTAGTGGTAAACCTGCCCGAGTATTTTAAAACATACTCAAACGCCTGTGACCTTTTACCAGAACTTTCGCCGGTTTTACCCGGAGATGCCTCTAAACTTTGGGCAGCAAGGGCCTCCATTACTTCATCGGCAGAGATCTTGTAGGCCAGCATGCGGTCGGGTTTTAGCCATATCCTCATGGCATAATCGCGGTTACCCAGGATGTCTGCAAAACCTACACCATTAACCCTCTTTAATTCCGACAGGATATTGATCTCAGAAAAGTTATACAAAAACTTCTGATCCATCGATTTATCCTTACTATAAAGGTTAACATACATCAACATGTTAGATTCCTCGCGGGTGATCTTCACCCCTTCGCGCACTACCAGAGGCGGCAGTTTGTTTACTACCGATGCCACACGGTTTTGCACGTTAAGCGCTGCCTGGTTAGGATCGGTACCGAGGTTGAAAACAATTTGTACGGAGGCTTCACCATCGTTACCCGCGTCTGAGGTCATGTATTTCATGCCCGGCACGCCGTTAAGCGCCCTTTCCAGCGGGATAACTACCGATTTGATCATCAATTCGCCGTTTGCACCGGGGTAATCGGCTGTAACGTTCACCTTTGGGGGTGAGATGGACGGGAACTGGGTTACCGGCAGATTGGTTATGGCCAGTACCCCTAAAAAGACGATCATGAGCGATATTACAATCGACAGGACCGGCCTTTGAATAAATTTATTAAACATTGAATTACGTTATTAAGAATTGAATGATTATTCCGCTTTTAACTTTAACTGAGAGATAACCTCTTCGGGCTTTTGGAATTTGTACTTGATCTTATCATTATCACGCACTTTCTGAACACCATCCAGCAGGATCTTATCATTAGCCGAAAGGCCGCTTTGCACCACATAAAGATCGGGCATGCGGGCGCTTATTTCAATGTTGGTTGATTTTACTGCGCCGTTATTGTCAATCACAAATACGTAGATCTTGTCCTGCACTTCGTAAGTAGCTTTTTGCGGGATAACCAAAGCATTTTTGAATGGCACGGTCATTAACACCTTACCGGTTTCGCCGTTTCTGAGCAGTTTATCGGGGTTGTTAAACCTTGCCCTGAAGGCTATGTTACCTGTTTCGCTATTAAATTCGCTTTCAACAGTTTCTACATCGCCTTTGTATTTAAAAGGCTGGCCGTTTGCCAAAAGCAGGCTTACGTGGCGTTCGCCCCTATCCTTTACATCGGTTTGGTAGTTGAGATATTCCGGCTCGGATACGTTGAAATAAGCAAACATCTGGTTATTGTCTGATAGGCTGGTTAACAACGCGCCTTCATCTATCAGGCTCCCCAGCTTCAGGGGGATGCGGTCTATTATACCATCAAAAGGTGCTTTTATCTCGGTAAATGCCAGGTGCATTTTAGCAAGAGAACGCTCAGCCTTTGCCTGATCAAGCTTGGCCTGGCCCAGCAGGTATTCGTTTTTTGAAACGATGTTTTTGTCGGCCAGGGTTTTAGTATTCTGTAATTCTATTTCGGCAGAGCGGGTTTCGGCTTCGGCTTTTTGCAGTTCTGCCTCAAAGGCCTGCGGCATGATCCTGAAAAGCGGCTGACCGGCTTTTACAAACTGGCCTTCGTCTACATAAATTTTTTGCAGATAACCTTTTTCCTGTGCCCGCACTTCAATGTTCCGTACAGATTTAATTTGCGATACGTACTCTTTGGTGTAAGAGGTATCAATTTTTAACGGGCTTGTTGCTGAGTAGGTAGCAGCTTCTTCCGTTTTTTCTTCTTTGTTCGAGGTACAGCCGGTGTTGTATAACAGCACACACAGGGCAGCGAACATTACGTTCCTATTCATGGTATATAAATAATATTTGATTTTGATAGCGGGGCAATTAGTCGGTTGTGGAGTAAAAAAGCATCAGCTGCGTAAACTGCAGCAGCAACAAATAACCGGTTTGCTAATTAAAAGGTGTTGCCTGTACACACACGAAGCAGTATAAATGATATTATGCTCCGTGCAGAAACTGATGCGCAGGTGCGTTTCAGATCCTTAAAACCCGTTGGGTTATGTACCTATCTGTGGGGATAATTAACGATTGGGAGCAGCTGAACTGACTTTTATAAGTGCTTTGATAAAAATCTGAAAAGATCTGTAAATAGAACTGAACGATTGGGGCTTTAACCAGCAGCGTATATCTCCTGGCCGATACATTGTCGTTATCATCATCGTCTATAACAACAACGTATTCATCGTTTGCGTTTAAAGTTCCAGTGCTGATGTAAGTGTCACCATTGTTTTCACCGTTAACCTGGGCATGGCTAACCGGGCGGCTGTTTTCAGCCTTACAGGTATGATCATGAGCCTTAACTACAAGGTGGCACAGTGACAGTAAAAGAATTATAACAAACCTCATGTATCTTCTGCAAAAATAGCACGAATACATCACTTTTAATAAAACAAATCGCTTAAATAGTCACAAAATTGTCAATATTCATAATTTCAAAAACCTTCATAGTGGTTATCTATCAATAAAATTAATCATAACGCAAAGGCTGGCTTATTCTTAACTACATCAATAAATATTAAATATTAGCATTTATAATGTTCATATATCAATTTAAATATTCCCAGGCGCTTTGGTAACCGCCGGTTTGTTCAGCATAAGTAACCATATCTGCATAAAAAGGCAGGCGGGTAACGGTAGCGCTATCGCCAATAATAACCAGTTTTTTTCGGGCACGGGTCATGGCTACGTTCATTCGTCGGGTGTCTGCCAGGAAGCCGATAATACCCTCCGGGTTACTGCGCGTCATGCTGATATACACCACATCCCGCTCCTGCCCCTGGAAACTGTCAATAGTATTTATAGAGATCTTATCTGCATGCGCTGCCAGATACGATGCCTCAAACAATTCTTTCAGGATCCTGATCTGCCCTTTGTAAGGAGAAATAATAGCCACCGTTGGAAAACTCTGGCCGGTAAGCTGAATTTTATCGGCCAGTTGCTGCAGATGTTTTAACAGAAATCCCGCTTCTTCGGGGTTTACAGAGCTTGTGCCATCGGGCTTTTCATCAAAACCACAGCCGGCGGTATCAACAAAGCTCATGGGTAAATCGCCATCAAAAAGTAAACGGTTAGCTACAGCCCCATTGGCCTTTAAACGCCCGCCATAAAACTCGCGCGACGAAAACTCCATAATGGCATTGTTCATACGGTACTGCTCTTCCAGCAAAGTAACCGCAGCGGGGTGCTTTACCGAGCACTTCTCCAACAGTGTAGTGCCCAAACCGTCCTGGGCTGCCTTTACAGATTTTATAGTTGGGGGTAACTGGAAGTAATCACCCGCCATAATTACTTTTTGGGCTTTTAAGATGGGGATCCAGCAGGCGGGTTCCAGCGCCTGGGCGGCTTCGTCTATCACCACGGTGTGATATTTTACATCCCTAACGGTGTAGTGGTTGCTGCCTACCAATGTGGCGGTAATAATTTGCGCCTTAGCCACCAGGTCTTCAATAATAAACTGTTCTATTTTGCCGGCATCCTTTATAATACGGTGCGCTTCGTTAAACAAGGCTTTACGCTGGTCGCGCTCGGCTTTGCCAAAACTCCGTTTATACTTATGCGCCATATCCTTATAACCTGCGGCTTGCTTTTTCAGCTGTTTAATATCTTTATTATAAGCGTGTGCGGCCATCTTCCTATCAAGCGTTAAGGACTGCAATTCTTCTGATACCCTTGAGGGGTTACCTATGCGCAATACGTTCAAACCTTCATTAGCCAGTTTCTCGCTCAGCAGATCTACAGCGGTGTTGCTGGGTGCAACAACTAAGATCTGTTTACCATCCTGCTCAATAAGCTTTTTAATGGCCTGCACAATGGTGGTGGTTTTACCCGTTCCGGGCGGGCCGTGTACAATAGCCAGGCTATCTGCCGCGGCAATTTGCTGCACCGCCATATTTTGCGAAGTATTTAAACGGGACAAGTTATCTTTAGTTATCTGTTCGGAAAAACCAGGTTCTGCCTGCCCGGTTAATACCCTGGTGAGTTTGCCTTCGGGTTTATCAATCAATGCTTCTGCCTGTTTCAGGGCGTTTTGCATTTCGTCGTAACTGTTGTTATCAAAAAGCAGTTCGATGCCCAGTTTACCGTTGCGTGTCCAGTCGGGCAGTTCATCAGTAAAAATGGTTATTTTAAGGCGGTCGCCGCCCTGATAGGCAACAGTGCCTTCAATGCGGTCGGTACCGGCATCATGGTTAGAGAATAACACCGCAGGCACACCAAACCTAAACTGGTGCGAAAGATCTTTATTAGTGGTACGCTCCACTTCCACGGTTAAGTAATCGCCCCGGCTGGGTTCAGAACCACGAATAGCAATTGGATACCAGGTGATGCCGGCAGCGCGCCTATCGGTAACGGATGCGGTTTGTGTAAGTTGTAAGTAAGCAGCACGGTCTTCATCACGTTCTGTTTTCAGCAGCGAGAGCAGATCTTTAAAATAGTCCATTGCGGCAAAGGTAAAGCAAAATGTAATAGCAGTTATAATGCCGTTTATACAGCGCAATGTCAAATAGCGGTTACATAGCGCTATCCTACTATTGGAGTAGTGTACACCGCTTATAACTCTCCGTTTTTTACTTTACCTTTATAAACAATTTGAGCATTTAGCTGCTTTTATTAATAAAATTTAAAGAGATATGAATACTGAAAAGGCAATTTTGGCCGGTGGTTGTTTTTGGGGGGTAGAAGAATTGATCCGCCATTATCCGGGTGTAATTTCAACCGTGGTGGGTTATACCGGGGGCAATGTACCCAATGCCACTTACCGCAACCATGGCACCCATGCCGAAGCTATAGAGATCGTTTTTGACCCGGCTGAGCTGAGCTACCGCAAACTTCTTGAATATTTTTTCCAGATCCACGATCCTACTACCCGCAACAGGCAGGGGAACGATGTGGGCACTTCATACCGTTCTGCCATATTTTATGCGAATGACAGCCAGCGCGATACCGCCAACGAACTGATTGCAGAGATGGATGCATCGGGCGTATGGCCGGGTAAGATAGTTACCGAAGTAGTGCCCGAAACCGATTTTTGGAATGCAGAGGCCGAGCACCAGGATTATTTACAGAAGAACCCCTACGGATACACCTGCCATTTTGAAAGGCCGGAATGGAAACTGGCGTAGATATTTAATTATATAGATAAGTGTTGGTTCCGGGTCATTTTGGCTACAATATGGCCCGGCAACTTACTTACTTATCCGGATATAGCCAGTAAATAATCCAGGTTATCCTGCTTGCGGTAAGGCTTGCCCGCTAAACGCACCTGCTGCCCATGGCTAATGCCCTGTAGTTTTACTGTTTGAGGCCGGGCAATGGCTTTATCATCAGTTAATAACTGGTACGCTTCTTCTGATATCAGCAGATCGTTATTCAACTCCTTTGTTTTAGCCTGCAACCGAGATGCGATATTCACCGGCAAACCCATTACTGATAATTGCGGTGCGTTATCCAACCCAAATTCGCCAACAAAAACCTTTCCGGCGTGTAAGCCTACCCCTATTTCCAGCGGCCCGCCGTCATATGGCTCATCGTACGCCTCGTTAAACAGGCTTACTGTTTTAAACATTGCTTTAGCAGCATGGTAAGCATTGTTTACAGATTCTTTTAAGCCGGTTTGCAAACCAAAAACGGCGTACATACTATCGCCTGCCACTTCCACCACTTTGCCTTCAAACTCCTTTACAATCTGGTTAAAAGCTATAAATAAACGGCGCACCACCTGTATTACGGTTTGGCCGGGTTGTGATTCCATCAGGCCGGTAAAGTTCCTGATATCCAGGAATAAGATAGCCAGTTCCTGCTCCTGATCAGGTACTGTGGATGTGGGTTGCAGTGTTAGGTAATTGTTGCTCATATTAGTGTAGACGATTAGCCGGGTAAAACATTTTAAACAAATGTAATTATATGACTAAGCCATGCCCAGCTCAAAAAGGCTAACCATGCAAAGATGTCGGTAAGCAGCGGAATTTACCCGGTCAGGCCAAAATGCGGCACCTCTCGTACCACCCCCGAGAACACAGTGCGGTTACCAAATTCATCAACTGAGATCTTCCCGGTAGACCGTAGCCGGATAACTTTACCATCGTTAAATTTTTTATACGCATAAGTAAAGTCAAAATCTTCTCCGGTTGCAATAGCGTTTTCAATTACTTCTGTTATCTTTTGCCTGAATTCAGCCGTTATCTGCCCAATTATCTGTTCGTAAGTAACACTTTCGCTGCTCTCCCATCCTAATATTTCTGCAAACATAAGGTTGTAACTGATCTTGTTATCCCGCAGATCCATTTCCCAGGTACCAATATTTGCAGACGCAACTGCCAGCCGGAGCGTAGATTCCGACTGCTCTAAATTCTTCCTGATAGTTACATGTTCGGTTATATCTACGGCTACTATAAAAATGCTATCGGTAACACCGGGATGGTATTGAATAGGCTGATATATCATATCATAATAACGGGGCTGAAGCACGCCGTTAAAGTTGAGGTACGCGCACAACTCCGGGTTAATGTATGGTTTGCCCGATTTTCGTACATCGCTTAGGATCTCTATAAATGGCTGCCCTTCCAGTTCCGGCAAAGCTATAGCCAGCGGTTTGTTCAGCACGTTGTTTTTTTTGCCCCAATAAGTAATTATTTTTTTGTTGGCCATCTCTACCACATGGTTATCGCCGCGTAATACAGCTATGGCCACGGGCGCATTATCAATCAGCATGCGCTGTTTTGCCTCACTTTCAAAAAGCTTTTTGGTGCGGTCGAATACCCGCTGCTCCAGGTTCCTGTTGAGTTCTTCGAGCTGGTTTTTAGTATTGATCAGTTCCGCATGGCTTTGGGCTAAGTTTTTATTGGCAATGCTTAGCTTTACATTTGTTCTGGCCAGATCCTCGGCCATAGTGAGTTCTTTCATAATGGCCTGTTCTATCTCATTGCCATGCAGCACCTTACCGGTAATATTATTAAAGTAAAGCACCAGGTATTTTACAATGCCATCATAAATAACAGGTACAATTTTTACATCCCACCAGCTTAGCTCAACTACATTGGTACCCAAGGATGGGATGTTGTAATGCAAAGGCTCCATCTGAACCATGCGGTGCGTATAAATCGCTTCGCGAAATCCCTCCAGCAATAATGTTGGCCCATTTCCTCCGGCATATTCAGGGTTAAATGCTTCCCATACAGTTTTCTCTCTTACATTTCTTTCCTGGGTGTAAGTTACTTCCTCATAGGCCCTGTTGTAATTAATTATAGTAAAATTGGGGGCGTTGGTTTTAAGCACAACGGTTGGTACCGGTGTTTCCAGCAGTACTGCAACTAACGGATCGTTTAATAAAGGCATGGCTAAACTGGCGCAGGATTAGGCTATCAATTAAAAATGAAATTTACTTAAATTATTTAAATACAGGTATGAATTAACAAAATTTACCAGAGAGAAATTACACGCCTGTTTGCAGACAGGATTTCCTTGCATCCCCTTAGTTGATTATATTGAACCCGGTTAATTTTCAGTAAATTTGATCATGGAAAAATCAGATATTCCGCGTTTAGGATTAGAAAGCTTTGCCAGGGTTAACTACAAGGTTCCTTTTTTAGATGTGCAGCATTACCCGCTTGATGCCCGCTACTTCAGCATAAAAAACAGGGATAATTACCCGGTGGCAGATTATATTTCTCCTAACAGGCGGCAATTCTTTAAGATCTTCCATATGACGGCCGGTACTGGCATACTTACCGTAGGTTTGCACCAATACCTGCTTGGCCCTGGGGATATTGCCTTTTTACACCCCGACGAAATGATGTCCTGGCAAACAACTTCGGAGGCTACCGGCGGGCACTTTTGCCTTATCCATCCTAACTACTTTGACCACGATACAGATCACGTGCTGCAACTATTAAGAAGCTATCCTTATTTTAAAGCTTCTAAAGCGGTAATTCAATTAACGGCAAGTCAGTCGGTCACTGTAAATCAATATTTCGAGTTGATTGCAAAGGAAGATGAAAGCGACAATGCAGATAAAAAGCAAGCTATACTGCTGCATTTACAATTGATATTGCTGGAAGCACAAAGAGCAGGAAAAAACCTGGCCGATATACCTGTGCCCGAGAGCTACGGCTATATATATGGCTTTTTGTCGCTGCTGGAATCATCTTTCCAGGTGCAGGGGACGGAAACGGCGGTAAAAATTAAAACTGCTGCAGAATTTGCCGACCAACTCAACATACACCCTAATTACCTTAACTCGCTGGTTAAAGAACATACCGGCAAAACCTTAAGGGAACATATACAGGAAAGGCTATTATACGAAGCCAAATCGCTGCTGATACAAACCGACTGGGATATCAACAACATAAGCGATGGGTTAGGCTTTTCCGGCCACGCGGCGTTTACCTCTTTTTTTAAAAAGAAAGCAAACGTATCGCCCTCCATATTCCGCAAAAGCGCCTTTTCGCAAGCAAATATTTGAAACTCACACATATCCCTATGATCTGAATAAGTGCTTACCGGGCAATCTTAAGTTCCTTTGTACCATAATATTAAACAATAAAAAAATGGAAAATAAAAGGAAAACATGGTTTGTTACCGGTGGCTCACAAGGGATTGGCCTTTACTTAGTTAAACAATTATTGGCTGCCGGGCATAATGTAGCAGTTACCGGCCGTAACTTAGATATTGTAAAAAATGCTATAGGCGATTCATCACCGCAGTTTTTGCCACTACAGGTAGACCTGGTAGATGAGGCAAGCGTAGCCAAAGCTGTTGACGCAACCATCCAACAATTTAACACTATCGATTTTTTGGTAAACAATGCCGGTTACGGTTTAATAGGCGGTATTGAGGAAACCTCGGCTAAAGAAGCACAGGCAATTTTTGATATCAACGTTTTTGGTGTGCTTAACGTAACCCGCGCAGTTTTGCCTCATATGCGGGCAGCAAAATCGGGGCATATATTCAACCTGTCAACAGTATTTGGGTTAATCGCCGGTGCCGCCTGGGGGCTTTACTGCGGCAGTAAATTTGCCCTCGAAGGTATCTCTGAAGCTTTGGCGCAGGAAGTTAAATCATTTGGCATAAATGTAACTATTATTGAGCCGGGGTATGTTCGTACCAACTTTTTAAAGAGCGGTTCGATAGCCCACCCTCAAAACCCGATAGCCGAATACATTGCTATTCAGGACGAGAAACGTAAGCATATGGAAGAAGTACCAGGAACCCAACCCGGCAACCCTGAAAAAATTGCCCGGGTGATCATCAACGCTTCCCAATTAAGCGAGCCACCTTTGCGTTTGCTGTTAGGATCAGATGCATTGCAGTTTGCCAACTATAAAATACAAATGCTACAGGATGGTATTGAAGCCAATAAGGAGATCACCCTTTCTACCGATTTTTAATAAATAGCCAACTATTAAAGCCCGGGTTATTGTACATATAATAACCGGGCTTTGGTATGTAAAATTTACAGCAATAAGAAAATAGCAGCCAACAGATGAAATGCACATCAATTATATCCTATATTTATCCATATTGCATTTAACCTAAAACACAATCATTACTGTAATGAGATGTTATTTTTACTTATGCCTGCTTTGTATGTGCTGCATTGGCCTCTTACCTGTTGCGGCACAAAACCCGGCATCGCTGCCGTCAGATAAAACACTTTCGGCACCCGAACAAAATTTTGAAACTTTTTGGCAAACCTTTGAAGATAACTACGCATTTTTTAAAGAACGGAACATCAACTGGCGCGAAACCTATAAAAAATACCGGCCGCAGGTAAATGCCTCCACAACAGATGATCAACTTTTTGAAATTCTATCTGATATGGTGCGCCCCTTTAATGATGACCATATTAATATCATCATTCCATCGGTTAAACAGTTTAAGGCCAGAAAGCCATCCCGGTTTCTATCCCAATTCGGTACCGATAACCTCCGGAAACAATTTTGGACTATGGTAGATGAAACGCTGCATAAAAACAATTTTTCTGCCTTACAGGGCGTAGGGCCATTATTTCATGGCAGGCAGTTATTTTATTATGCTACTTCACCACAGGCCGGTTATCTGAGGTTTAACAGATGCTTTAGCAACCCCGATGAAGATAACATAAATGATGCGCAGGTAACAGGCCTGATGCTTGATACCATCTTCGCAAAATTTAAAAACCTTCGGGGCCTCATTATTGATGTACGCGATAATATTGGCGGTAACGATGAGTTTTCCTTTGAGGTTGCCGGCAAGCTAACCAATACTAAAACTATTGGCCTGTACAAAAACGCCCGCGTACCAAAAGGCGGTTACCAGCAAATGGGCAAAACGCAAACCTATTACATTACGCCAAAGGGCAGTAACAGGTTCCTGAAGCCGGTAACGGTGTTAACTAACGACCAAACCAAAAGTGCTGCAGATGTATTCGCGTTAATTACACGGCAACTGCCAAACGCAAAGATCATAGGCGAAAACTCGCGGGGCATTTATTCTGATATGTACGGATTCGAGCTGCCTAATAAATGGCAGGTTTCTCTGTCCAACCAAAAATATTACGATTCGCATAACATTTGCTACGAAACCATAGGCACGCCTGTAAACATTAAGGTTGAGAACACCGTTAAAGATCTGACTACCATAACAGATCCGCTTATAACAACTTCTCTTGAACAGTTAAAAGGTATGAAGGCGGGAAAACCTGCCACACGCAGACCAAAAAAGTAGAGCAATTATGATAAGAAACGCCTCCCCTGCCGATGCCCAAATTATTGCGCAATTAATTGTACTCGCCATGGGAAAACTGGCGGCTAAATTTGCCAATAGTACCGAGCCGGAAAAAGCACTTGAATTATTTGAGCATTTTGCGGCATTAACCGGTAACCAGTACAGCTATGAAAACATACTGGTTTACGATAACGGTGTGGAAGTTTGCGGTATGATCATGGCCTATGATGGCGGCCAGCTGGATCTGTTAAGAAAACCTTTTTTGGAATATACCACAGCTCAACTTGGTTTTACCGGCCAGCCGGAAGATGAAACACAAAGCGGCGAATATTATATCGATTGCCTGGCAGTAAGCCCGCAATACCAGGGCAAAGGCATCGCCAAAGCGTTATTAACAGCCCTGGTTGCAAAGGCAAAAACGTTAAACCATTATACGGTTGGCCTTTTAGTAAGTAAGGGGAATGATAACGCTAAAAGGCTTTATACCGGCCTCGGTTTTAAAGTTAAGGGCGATAAAACGTTGTTAGGCGGCGTACACGAGCATCTGCAGTATGAAATTTTATAACCTCACCACATTGCCATTCGGCGGCAGTACTTTCTCGTACGGATGATTGAGGAACTGTTGCACCATGGCGTACCAGTCCTTACCGCCTACGCCATGCCCGCGGTTGATGAACAGAAAGCTTTGCCCATTGGGCATGTAATGGTTTATGGCCGTCATATAACGCGGGCGGCAGTTTGGGTCCATTTCGCCGTCGCCTAAAAGCACAGGTTTAAGCGAGTAGTAAGGCTGCTTGGTGCTGGCTTTAACGGGTGGTATTTCCCAGCAATCGCACATGGCTTTAATCACATCGTTTATACGGTAGCCGGTTAAATATGGGTAAGCCTGGTATAACTGCCGGATCACTTCTTCGCTGTGGTATTCGGCCTGGTCGGCGCAATAGGCCGAGATGCGCATCCCATCGGGCGCCTGGTTCTTGCGGAACAGATCATCCAAAAAAACTTTGATATAGGTAGCATGGTGCCCGCCAATCATCTCGGTAATCATAAATGCAACGTCTTTCCTGCGCGCATTGTCAGCCATGCCGTTCATGATCTCCGCCAGCAGCTCGTTCTTCGTGTAGGCCACCTTAATAGAATCAGTAGTGCCCTTCTCTAAATAAGGCTGATAGAAAGTTTTTGTAGCGATGCCGTTAAAATAGCTGAGAAAGCGCTGTTTTAGGTTGCCATAAAGCGCCTTGTTGGTGGAGTCCTGCTCTACATGGGTAAAAAGCACGCTCAACGCTTCGTTAAAATTCGCGGGCTCGTCCTCATCAATAGGTGTAAAAATAGGCAGCGGCGAATCCAACACAAGCGACCGGATTCTGCTGGGATCTTTCTGCAACACAGCCGTCATTAAACCGCCGCTGTACGATCCGCCCAACAGGTTTACCGAATCTACCTTCAGCACCGCCAGCAGATCATGAATATCTGCCACGGTTTCGTCGGTGTTATACCCGGCAAGGTCAATCCCCTTTTTCTCCAGCGCCTTTTTATAGTTCTTTACGCCCACTAACACCATACTATCCTTGTTGAGGTTTTTCCGGTATGATTCTTTAATGGCCACATCCAGATCGAACAGGCGCAGGTACGGTATGGCGTAGCGTGTGCCGCGCTGTTCAATGGCAATACAATCGCGCTCTTTGATCAGGTCGCTTTTGGTGGCGCCTATTGCCCAGGAAAGGGAACTGCCGCCGGGGCCGCCGGCTGTAAATAAAATAGGGTCTTTCTTTTTATCCGGGTTTTTACTGTAAACCACAATAAAGGGTAGCTTTATCATCCGCGAAGCCTTTTTATTCCGGTTCTCGGGCACAATGAGGTAACCGCATTTAGTTTTAAAACTGCTGTCGATCTTTTCAAACGGTGCGGAAAATGCAGATTTAAGATTATCGGGTGCTGCCTTCACAAAGCTGCTATCCATCATAAAACGGCAGTTGCAAGCCTCAATCTTTGGCGCGTACTTCTTCTGCTGGGCGCCGGCAAAGTTTATAAAACAGGCAAGGGCGGCAATAAGCAGGATGTTTCTTTTCACTGGCAATACATTATGATCTGCTAAAAAGACGCACCACGGCAAGGATAGTTACAGCAATAGAAACTATTCTGCCGGAATACTAAACCGCTTTACTCAAACTTTTAGATGATCCCCTGATATTGAAATCGGTTTTGAGGATGATAGACTGCGAACTGATATGCTGTGATGAAGTATTCAGCTTATTTAGCAGAACGGTTATTACGCTATCGGCAATAGCCTCAATAGGCTGCACAATGGCGGTTACCGGGGGCGAAAACAGTTTAAATACATCGTAATCATCAAAAGTTACCAGCGCAAGGTCATCAGGTACTTTTATACCAAGGTTATTGATCACTTTTAGGCCGCAGGTACCCACGTGGTTGGTACCAAAAAACACGGCATCCAGATTCTTATGCTTTTTAAGAAAGGTGGTTAACGGGGCGATGATCTGCTCCTCATCCTGGTTAAAAACAATCTCCTGTATTACGGGTTTAAGGCCGCTATCTTTCATGGCATCCTTGTAACCCTGGCAGCGCGCCTGCATTTGGGTTTGGGTGGAAGCAAAAGTTACAAAGGCAATATTTTGATAGCCTTGCTGTACTAAATGTTTGGTAGCATTGTAGCTGCTGAAAAGGTTATCTATCTCTACATAATCGGTGTTTACATGGGGCAGGTGCCTGTCGAACAATACTACCGGCATACCGTCTTTTATCAGCGAGCTGATGTCTTCTTCTATCCCTTCGGGCGGGGCAATAATGTAGCCATCCACATGCCTGTCGCGGAACATATTGATGAGATCTTTGGTTTTGGAGGTATCGTTATCGGTACTGCAATAGATTATTTTGTAGCCGTTTTTGTAGGCCCTATCCTCAATTAAGCGTGCTATAGAAGCGAAGAACGGGTTGGAGATATCCTCCACCATCAGCCCGATAATGTTTGATTTTCCGGTGCGCAGGCTTTTGGCCAGCGAGTTGGGTTTATAGCCTACCTCGTCCACAAATTTTTGAACGCGCTCAACCAGTTCCTTGCCAATTCTTTTTTCCTGCGCACGCCCGTTCAGGATAAACGATATGGTGGTTTTAGATACGTTGAGGTGGTTGGCTATATCAACTATAGAGAGTTTTTTCACGTGCTATTTTAATAAAATCAAATATAAAATAATATGGCTTACAACATTAACATTTAGGCATCATTAAATCGATTTATTTAACCCAAACGCCATAAAACCGCCGTTATGTATACCTTAAGCAGGCTTTTTATTTAAGCGGCTATAACTAAAGCCAAATGCAAATATAACCGCGTAACAAATTATAGGCAGGTAATAAGCCGTTGCCACATTATGGTTGGCAACCAAACCCATCAGCAATGGGAAAACGCCGCCGCCAACTACCCCCATAACAATAAATGAGGATGCTTGTTGCGTTTGCCTGCCCATGTTTTTTAGCCCCAAACTAAATATGGTTGGGAACATAATGCTGAAGAAAAAGTTAATGAACAGCAACGCTATGAACGATACCCAGCCAAATCCCTGGGCTACGATTACACACATTACAATGTTGCACAGGGCAAAAGCAGCCAGCAGTTTATTGGGGGCAATGTAACGCATTAAAAAAGTACCGGCAAAGCGCCCGATGATCATCATCACCATACTGAGCGAAAAAAAATTGCTTGCCTTGCCATCGCTGAAGTGCATAATATCATGCCCGTAATTAATAAAGAAAGCCCAGGTGCCGCCCTGCGCAGCTACGTTAAATAACTGCGCTATAGCCGCAAAAACAAAGTGCTTATGCTGAAAAATCTTCTTATCTACGTGATCTATCCCCTCGCTGCCATATGAGTCTGTTGAAACCACATGCGGATCTGTCAGTACGGGCACCTTTACAAAGGTGAACGCCACGGCTACCAATGCTATAACCGAGCCTATAACAATGTACAATTGCTTCACTGAAACCAAATCCTGCTCCTGCCCGAAAATAAAATAGCTGCCCACAATGGGCCCGATCACCCCGCCTAAACCATTAAAAGCCTGGGAGAAATTTATCCGCTGGTCGCTGGTGCGCTGATCGCCGAGGGAGGCTACAAAAGGGTGCGCAACGGTTTCTAAAGTGGCCATACCACAGGCCAGTATAAACAAAGCTATCCTGAAGAGCGTAAAAGATTCGGCATTGGCGGCGGGGATAAACACAAATGCCCCTGCAGAATATAATAGCAAACCCAGCAGAACGCCGTTTTTGTACCCGAACCGCTTCATAAACAACCCTGCGGGGATGCCCATTACAAAATATGCCCCAAAAATAGAGAGCTGCACGTACGCCGAGCGGGCTTTTGTAATGTGCAGTACGTTTTGAAAATGCCGGTTCAGCACGTCGCCCAGCGTCATGGATACGCCCCACATTAAAAACAACGAGGTTACAAATATGAGTACAAGCAGGTATTTCCTCTCGGTAAATTGGGGTTTAGCATCCATGGATGAAGCTTTGATGGCGTTAATATTGGTTTTGTAAATTAACTTAAATCTTTTGCATGTACCAAAAGCTTATATAACTTTTGGTACATGCACATCTGGCTGCTGCCTCCCACCTCCTTATTTTTCTATCTTAACCGGATCGTTGTAAGGCTCTACCAATAACTTCACCTGGTTGTTACCCAAAATGCGGGCATCAAATTCTATCTCAATCTCCTTAGATTCGCCGCGCATCAGCGAGAAATAGTTATCGTTCATTATAGCCGGCAAGATCTGCTCGCCGGTGCTCGCTTTTACCGCCTGTACCCGTATAGCAAACGCCGCCGCATTTGATGATGATGGGTTGCTGATCTTAGCACTCACGTAATACTTCCCGTTAAGCTGTTTGGTGGTTGATGATACCTTCAGGTTAACTTTTGGCAGCTTGTTAATTGCTGTAAAATCTGTGCGTTTGTTGCCGCGCCAGTAAAAGTTATCAGAGATCAGCTTGCCGGTTTTATCTGTCAGCTTTAGTTTTATAAAATGCACATCGGTAAGGCCATTGCTTTTGGGCTGGCCGCCATACACCTCAAAATCCCAAAGCGAATACCCCCAGCCTGAGCCGCGCTGCAGACCCAGCATGCGCACATAACGGCCCTGCACCTCATCAAAGGTTAGCTGTTGCACGCCAGTATGCCCGTCGCCGCTTTCGGCAACGTCTTTCCAATTTTTGGCATCATCAGATACCTGGATCCTGAAAGATTTGGCATAAGCTTCCTCCCAGTTAAACTTTACGCCATTCAGGGTTTCTTCTTTACCCAAATCGATATAGATCCACTCGTTATCGTTCTGATTACTTGCCCAGCGGCTGCCGCTGTTGCCATCGTTCACCAAAGCAGGTTCGCCGTTGGCAGATGATGATGCAAATGTTGGTTTGCCTTTAGCCAGATCCTGGTGCTCGGCTGCAAAATCGAGCGTAAAGCAGTTTAACGCGGTGTTAGCTAAAGCATCTACCGTTTTAGTGAGTGTGTAATTTTTCACTATCCGGCCATCGCTGTTATAAACCTCTGCCAGGGCGGTTAGCCCCATTTCATTGTTGCCGGTGGTGTTAATTACTTTAATGGCGTTATTCACCGGGTTCCATTGAATATGCACCGGCTCGCATGCTTTTTTAGCGCCCCAATAAGCACCGGTGAGGTCGTAATAATAATCATACGTTTGCCATACCAGCGATGGGTAGGCCGACTGGCTCATCCAGGTTAAAATGCCTGATGCATCTTCCCACATGTTATCTTCCCAGCCCTCGTACATGGCCTTGTTCACTTCTATGTTCAGCAGTTGCGCTTTGCGGCAATAGTCTTCAATACCGGTAGCGGTGCCATAGCGGTTTTTAATACCATCGTCGTATCTGTCCGGACCGGCATTGCCCGCGCTCGGGCCGAAGAAATGCAGGTTCCACATCTCATTACGCGGCCAAAGTTTATCCTTCGGGATGAATTTTTTAAAGCTTTCTACATTGGTAAAAACCGCTGTACCAATCTCGCTGCGCAGCCCCCAGCCCGGGTTACCGCCAAAACCGTTAGGGAACCGGCTGAAATACCAGCGCGGATCAAAGTTTGTCCACGGGCCGCTGCCTGTCAGGTTACCGGCGTGTGAATTGGCCTGGTAATACCTGTCGTTACCATCGTAAGCGCTGATATCCTCGCGCAGCCAGTTGTTCAGCGGCGGCATCGGGTCGCCCTCGTTATCGCCGCACCAGATAGCTATGGATGGGTGGTTACGGAAACGCTTGATCTTTTCTATCGCGTTAGCATTAAAATTGTTTACATCATTTGGTAAATTGGGGATAGAGTTGAGCCAAAAATCATCCCAAACCATCATACCATATTTATCGCAGGCATCATAAAATTCTTCATCGGTAGTACTGCCTATCCAGTTGCGGATGATGTTAAAATTCATCTCTTTATGCAGGCGAACTTTGGTATCGTATTCATCGCCGCGGCAGCGCAGCATGTACTCGGCCATGCCCCAGTTACCGCCCTTTAAAAAAACTTTAGTGCCGTTCACATAAACATGCAGCACCCGGCCAACGGTATCATAACTATATTTTTTGATGCCGAATTTCACCTGTTTGGTATCAGATACCGCATCGCCCAGCTTTACGCTGAGGTTGCAGGTGTACAGGTTTTGTTCGCCGTAACCATTTGGCCACCACAGCTTAGGGCCATTTATAATTAACTCTTTAAAGCGTTTGCTATCCAGCTTAATATCAGATGTAGCGTTGGCTCCTACAAAGATCTTCTGCGAGAACTGGATATTGCCGGGGTTAATTACGCCTGTTATCGTTCCGGATTGAAAAGCCGGAGTGCTGTTTTTTACCTGCACGGCTATAGATACTTCGGCGCGGGCGTTAGTTGGCAGCTCGGTACGTATCCACGGATCGCGGATGCTGAGGCTGCCGGTATTGCTCAGGTAAACATCATCCGTTATGCCCATATTTAAGCCCGGCACGTAGGGCATCCAGTCCCAGCTGGCGCTCGGGATGTAGGTTGGGCTATCGTAATTCACCAGCGGGTTTTGCGGGCAATACACCAGCACAGCCAGCGTGTTTGCCCCGCTTTTGCTCACCAGCTTGCTAACATCATACATGCCCCGCTGCATAAAGCCGTTCAATGCGCCAATTTTGGTGCCGTTGAGATAGATCTCCGCCTTGCGGTTAATCCCCTTAAAGTTGAGCCAGATCTTTTCTTTAGTGAAACTGGCAGGCACTTTAAATTCGGTACGGTACCAAAAATCACGGTCGTACTTTTTTTTATCCACCTTGTAAATATTATCGCCAAAGTTGGGGTCTTCTTCCAAACCGGCAGCCACGTAGGATGCGAATACCGTACCGGGTACTACGGCCTTCACCCAATCCTGCGTGGGGTAGCTGGCGTTGTACAAACCGGCGCTATCGGCAGTAAGGTCTGCCTGTGCTTTTACCCGCCACGTTACTTGCTTGTTGCTGTTATTAAGGTAATAAATATCAGACTGTGCCGATGCTTCTACCGTAAGGAAAAGCGCGGCCACCGCCCAAAAAAAGGTTCTTTTTAAGGAGTAATTTATTGACATATGTAGGTTGGGATGCTCTGTTGTGTTAAACTTACCGGCTATCGCTTTTTGAAAGTGAAAATGGTTTATCTTCCAAAGCCAGTCCACGGTTTGTATTTGGTTTATCGCCCATTTCAAAATGCAGGGTGCCGCCGTTCATAATTTCTGTTTGGCTTATCCAGTTGTGGGTAAAAGGCTTGCCATTGAGCATGGCAGACTGGATATACACATTTTGCTTACTGTTGTTATTAGCCTCGATGATGAGCTTGTTGCCGTTCTCCAGCGTAATGGTCATCTTTTTAAATAGCGGGCTACCAATAACGTACTGGTCTGTCCCCGGGCAAACGCTGTAGAACCCGGCGGCGCTCAGCACAAACCACGACGACATTTGCCCTTCGTCCTCATCACCGGGGTAACCGTTTTCGGTAGCGTTGTACATTTTATTCATCACCTCGCGCAGATGCTGCTGTGCTTTCCAGGGCTGGCCGGCGTAGTTGTACATGTAAAGCATATGGTGAATTGGCTCGTTCCCCTGTGCAAACTGGCCCATTTTAAATTCGGCCATCTCCGTCATCTCGTGAATTACCTGGCCATAGCCGCCCACTTTTATGGTGCCCGGCTCGGTAAATACCGAATCTATTTTAGCCGTGAAATTTTTATCGCCGCCCATCAGGTTAATGAGCCCCTGTGTGTCATGGAAAACCGACCAGGTCCAATGCCATGCGTTACCTTCGGTGTAGGGGCCGCCCCAATCCATCGGGTCGAAAGGTTCTATCCAGTTGCCTTTTGTATCCTTGGCACGCATAAAGCGGGTCTTCGGGTCGAACAGGTTTTTGTAGTTGTACATCTGGCGGGCAAAAACATCTTCGTAATATTTGTTGCCCGTCATTTTTGCCAACTGGTAAGCGCAGAAATCATCGTAGGCAAATTCCAGCGTCCAGGCAGTTGAGCCTTCGGTTTGTTTGGTATAGGGTACATAACCATCGGCAAAGTATTCCTTCCAGCCAGGGCGGCCATTGGCGCTTCCCCATGGGCCTTTGTTGGTAGCCTCGTGGTAGTAGGCTTCCAAAGCCTGCTTAGGATCGAAGGTGCGGATGCCTTTCACCCAGGCATCTGCAAGTAAAGAAATAGCATGGTTACCCAGCATGCCGCCAGTTTCTGCCGGGAACGACCATGCCGGCAGCCAGCCGCATTGCTTTTGTGCATCCAGAAGGGCCTGGACCAGTTGCCCTTCCATTTTCGGATGCAAAATAGTATTCAGCGGGAACTGTGCGCGGAAAGTATCCCAAAAACCGTTATCGGTGTACATGTACCCATCGTGTACCTTACCATCGTAAGGGCTAAAGTAATAGGGTTTGCCATCTTTACCGTATTCAAAAAACTGGTGCGAAAACAAGTTGGCATGATACATACAAGAGTAAAAGGTAGCCTTTTCTTCTTCGGTACCGCCTTCTACCAGCATGCGGCCAAGCAGGGTATTCCAAACTTTATCAGCCGCTTTATGCGTATCGTTAAAAGTTTTGTATTTACCCAGTTCTGTTTGCAGGGTAAGTGCAGCCTGCTCCGGGTTAATATAGGATGAAGCCACTTTGGCCTGTACCGTTTCGCCATCTTTAAATTTGATGTAAGCGCCAACGCCCATGCCTTCTGCAGTGGTTTCCTTTGCTTTGGTGGTGTTATTTTTATTTTCCCAGGTGCCGTAAGTGGTAAATGGTTTATCAAACGTGATAATGAAATAATTCTTAAAATTTTGAGGCGCCCAGCGGCAATTGTTTACGTAGCCGGTAATGGTACGCTTTGCCGGGTCTATCGTAACCATGCTCATTTTGGTATAGCCATCCAGCACCAGGTACGAGCCCTGCCCCTTAGGAAAACTGAAACGCAGGTGTGCGCCGCGCTCAGTTGGCGACATTTCTGTAGTGATATTATTATCCAGCTTTACTTTGTAGTAACTTGGCTGCGCCACTTCATTATCGTGACTGAAAGATGCAGCTCGCTCATCTTCATTCACCACTAACTTGCCCGTTATCGGCATCAGCGAGAACACGGCGTAATCATTCACCCAGGAGCTGCACTGGTGCGATTGCTGAAACCCTCGAATCTTCTTTTCAAAGTACTGATACTTCCATCCGTCGCCATTTTTGCCGGTTTGGGGCGTCCAGGTGTTCATACCAAATGGCAGCGCAGTTGCCGGGTAGGTATTGCCGTAGGAAAACTCGTATTTGGTATTGGTGCCCTGCCGGGTGTTTACATATTTAACCAGATCGGGCTGCTGGGCGGCTAAAAACCGGCCGGTAAGCAAAATAGCGGCGCTAAGAAGTAAGCTTTTTTTCATTCGCAGGTTTATCATATTATTGAGCAAGGGAAATGCTAATTGGTAGTACAAAAATATAAAATAAATCGATTTAGCAAACTCATATCTAAAACTTTGAAAGGTTATAAAAAAGGAGGTGCTCCCACCTCCTTTTAAACCAAATTATAAATATAAACCAAACTAATGCGTTATTTAATAAGCGATTGGTACATCAAATCGGCCACAAACTTGTTGCCTGCTGTATTCAGGTGCACACCATCGCCGGTGAGGATGCCTCTTTCTAAATTCTGAGGGTTGTTTTTTAACACGTACTCGTGGCAAAGTGTACGCAGGTCTATCAAACCGCAATTGTTTTGTGCTGCCAGATCACGGATGATCTGCGAATACTTGTTCAGGTCACCATCCAGTTCATTGCTGTAATCTGTTTTTTCTCCAACGGACGCCGGGGTGCAAATGGTTACTTTAATACCTTTAGCCTGGAATTTTTTGATGAGCGCGGTGTAAAACTTGCCAAATTTATCCCAATCGGTGCCGGTGCCAAAAAGGCGTTTATGCCATACATCGTTCACCCCTACCCATATCACTACCACATCGGGGTTCTTAGCCAGTACGTCTTCTTCGTAACGGAGGTACAGGTCGTAGATCTTGTTACCACCTATGCCGGCGCCGGCGGCCTCATAGTCGCCTGCTTTGTTATTGTCTTTTAATTTTTGCTGGAACAGGCTGATATAACCATCGGGCTTTACACCATACTCGGTAATAGAGTCACCAAAAAATACAATCTTAACCGGTTTTTTAGCCTGGAAACTGCATAGTATAACTATGGCTGCGAACATTAAAATTTTCTTCATCTTAGATTTAATTGGCAAATGCTAAATTGATTTAGCTAAATTATATATTATTTTTAAAGTAACAAATTTATAATGACAATTATTGAAATTTAAGCCTGATGAAGCGCGGCCGGTAAAGGTTTGGGTGCTTGTTTAAGTCCTTTATAAACTCAACGGAATTAATATTATAGCTGATGATGAGTTCGCCGGGTTTGGAAAGCGTTGGGTGCGCCTTGGCATTGTACACCACAAAGGTTTTCTCTACCAGGTCGGGTTTGCAATCCCACAGTTTTATTACCGGGCCAAAAGGACCAACCGGGCTCGCCCCTATCCGCATGCCAACGGTAGTGCTCATGCCGCCCTGCTGAAAGATAAGTGCGTAACGGCCATCGGGCAGTGCTGAAAGACTTAATTCGTTGGAAACACCGTTGGTAACATCGGCCACGGCTTTCATATCGCTAACCCAGGCGCTGCCGTTCCAAAACGTCCATTTACTGTAGTTTTCAAAATCCCGGGGCAATACGCGGGCTACCATTAAATTTTTGGCAATGCCGCGCACCCCGTAAGTGTAAATATAACCATCCGGCTTGGGTGCGCCGGCGGTTTTGGTATTTACATAGATGCCCGCGCCAAAAGAGCCGATATCATTTTTATCATCTGTAAGATAAAAAGGGGTATCCATTTGCTTTAAATCTTTATACGGAGGTTTGCTGCCTGCCGGGATCTTGATGAACGTGTTACCTACCTCTCTAAAACCAAAGGCATCGGTGCTTACATTTCTTACCCGGTAACCGAAAATGTAAATATTGTTGTTATACTGGTTTACAAAGCCATCGCCCAGCCAGTAATAGTCGGTGCTATCGGTTTTAGGTGTGCGGGGGATAAATACCGATTCGGGTTTGCCCTGCTTATCGGTATCCCAATAAAACTTCATTTGCTTAGCCAGCGGTTTATTACCATTCAGAACGGATACTGAGTTATGGATCATTTTATAACCCGGCGCCATAGTATTATCCCGGATCTCGCCAATCATGCTGTCGCTATAGATGAAGAGAATCTTATCGTTAGGTTTAGCCTGTTTACCTTCCACGCCATTCAAGGGTATGGTATAAATACCGTCGCCGCCAAACCAGCCGCTGGTTCTTTTCAGCAGGGCCGACCATTCCGGGGCTTCTTCTACCGTAAATTTCAGGTCGGTAAGGTTAACGGCCTTTGCTTGCCTGGGCTTTTGCGCCATAGTTTGGCAGCACAAGCAGCAAATACTTAAACAGGTAACAACAAGCCTTTTCATTATAGGGGAAACGAGGTTAAATAAAGGGTTATATGGGCAATGCGGGTTTATATCGGTTACGCTTGTATGCAATGATAGCCAAACCTATCAATCCACCAAGCAACATCAGGCCGCCAATAATTTCTGCCTGTGTAAATGTAAAACCTAAAAAGCGGTAATAAAAATTTATGCGGATATGTTCTATCAAAAAGCGCTCGCCGCCATTCAGGATGAGGTAGATGCAGAACATAAGCCCCGGCAGTTTGATCTTCTTACGAAATGCCCACATCAGCAGGAACATACCTATACACAGTACCAGTTCGTAAAACGATGTAGGGTAAACACCATTCACCAGCTGGTTACAATATTTACCGCTGCAATTGGGCATAGGCACCCCGGCATTGATAGAATTATGCGGAAACCTGAACGACCACATCCAATTGGGCAGCCAGCTGAGCAGAGTGGGTTTAGGATTATTGTTTACTATCCCCCAGTCGCCATCACCAGAAAGGTGGCAGCCAATGCGGCCAATGCCATAGGCCAGCATCATACCAGGCGACCCGATATCTGCCAGGTGCACCTGTTTCATGCCGTAACGGTAACCAATATACAGGTAGGTTAGCGCGCCAAAGATAAGCCCGCCATAATAGGCAAAGCCGTAGGTGGAGAACAGCGTGTTCACAGGATCGTACCATAATTCATCCAGATGTTCCACGGTATTAAACAGCTTAGCACCGATGAACCCAAAGAAGCCAACACTGAATACAATGAGCCCCATCAGTTGATAAGGGTGCCTGGTTTCTTCCACCAGTTTTGGCTGCGGCAAGGCTTGTTTTTTCCTGTCGAAATATACCCATATCCCGAAGACGAACCCGGTAAGCAGGCCCATCATTAAGTTGCCATTAGCCGAGAGCATGTACTTACGCGGATCGGTACTGAATTTGGTAAAATCCAATATTGCCCCAAAAACTTTGTAACCGAATGCTCCTCCCAATAAAAAATTTATAGCGATATCTAATATCGATGCCGGTTGACCGATAATAACCGTACGTTTAAAAGCGTGGATTTTGCCATTAGCTTCGTACCGCTTAAATTCGGAGGTAAACACCACATAGGCCAGCAGGAACGACAACGCCACAAAGAACCCAAACGTTTGAATGGGGAACGTAAACGGGATGCCGAACAGGTAATGAATAATATCGCCAATGGTTGGAAACATAATGCTAATGTATAAAATACAAGGGGTAAAGTTGAGGTTTCACCTACCCTAACCTACTTGATGAAAATTGATGGATTGGGTTTCTGATAAATCTTACTCCCTGTCATGCTTCCTTCGTCAGCATCTAATCGCCTATTTGGAAATCGCCAATAAGCATGATGTCTATCAGATCCTTCGCTATCGCTCAGGATGACAATTTAAGTGTTTAATTTATTTAACGCCCCAATATTACCGCCCTGTCATGCTGACGAAGGAAGCATCTGATCGCCTACTTGCAAGTCGCCAACAAGCATGGTGTACATCAGATCCTTCGCTGTCGCTCAGGATTACAATTTGCGCGCTGAAGCCCCTTTTCCAAACAGCAAGGGTTAACGCTATTGCTAACGTTAACCCTCACATCATTTTAAACTCAACTCAAGTATTATAAACCTAACTGGATCCCGATGTTCACTACGCGCTGGTTGATGTAGGCATCACCCGCGGTGTTGGTAGAAATTTCCGGATCCTGCTGGTATTTTTTGTAGTTATCAAAAGTGAACAGGTTATACGCACTTAAGTAAAGGCGTGCGTTGTTGATCTTAAACGGCAGCAGCTTGTTTGGCAGCTGGTAGCCAATATCAATAGTTTTTAAACGTACATAGTAAGCGTTAACCAGCCAGAAATCTGAGAAATAGGCGGTTGGACTGTTTACCGATGTTGGGTTTAACCCTAAACGCGGGAATGCGGCGTTCACGCTGTTGTTTGGCGTCCAGCGTTCCTGGTGGATGGGCTGAAACTGGCTCTGGAACGGTTCGATACCTGTGCCCACAACCGCAAAGCTGTAGTTGAACGAGCCCTGCAGCAATACGCTCACGCTGAAGCCTTTGTAGATAGCCTGTAGCGATAAACCTAAAATAGTGTTCGGCAGGTTAGGGTTACCAATGGCGCGTTTATCAAATACGTTGATGATACCGTCGCCGTTCAGATCCTGGTATTTCAGGTCGCCGGGCTGAATAGGGATACCGTTATCAGGCACCGCAATATTTTTGTTCCCTACGTTACTGTTACCATTGCCGGCCATATAAGTGTTAATGGCGGTAACATCCTCAGCAGTATAAAAACCAAGAGAATGGTAACCATATTGCTGACCGATAGGATACCCCGTTTGGGCCAGCCAAGGGTATGCCGGTGTAGCTTCATCCCTAAACAAGATCTTGTTTTTGGCGTAAGAGAAAACCAGGCCGGTGTTAAACTGCAGGTTGCCTGCCTTGCCGTGATAACTGATCTGCCCGTCGAAGCCCTGGTTACGGGTTTTACCAATGTTAACCGCCGGCAGGTCTACACCCAAAACAAGCGGTACGCTGCCGGGGGTAATAAGCTGGTTGTAGCGGATATCATGAAAATAATCTACCGTAAGCGAAAGCTTATCATTAAACAAGTTCATGTCCAAACCAATGTCCAGCTTTTTAGAGCGTTCCCAAACTACATTTGCGTTACCCAGCGAACCTTCTGTGATAGAATTATATGGGTTTGGTGTTTGGCCAAAGCTGTAAGGGCTGCCCTGGTTGTAAACCTGGTTGTACACATAGCGGTTACCCGGCGCAGCATCAGAGCCTACCAAGCCGTAGCTTCCCCTTATTTTAAATAAGCTGAACATCGGCAGGGCCTCGCTAAAAAACTCTTCTTTTACCAGGTTGTAACCAATACTCACAGCCGGGAAGATGCCAAAACGGTGATCGGCAGCAAAGCGGTCGGTACCGTTATAGGCCACGTTAAAGTCTAACAGGTATTTCTGTTTGTAATCATACCCTAATTTACCTGATACGCCCCTGAACTTTTGCGGAACACCCACTAAAGAGCCGTCCAGTAACGGTGCGGCATATGCGGTATTGGCAGTTTGATTGAACAGCAACAAGCCGGAGAAGTGGTGCGCGTTTTTAAACGTACGATCGTAATTGGCATATACCTGCAGGTTGTAGTTATTGCTGTTCAGATCGGTATTACCCGTTAAAGCATAGGTAGAATAAACATACGTTGCACCCGGCCTTAAAGCGTAACTATTGGTTACCGGGTCGTAATGATAAGCGGGGATACCGCCGTTGAAGATCTGTTTGGTAAACTGCTCAATGCTGGAGTAAGCAATACGGCCGGTTACCGATAAGCCATCGGTAAGGGCATCCAGCTTTTGGGTAGCACCAAACAGGAAGTTAAAATCTGTTCTGCGCGAGCGCTGGTAACCGCCTGTTGCCAGCCTTGCATTCAGCGTTGGCAGGTGCTCGGGGTTAAAGTTAGAGTATGCGTACGAATAAGTACCGTTAGGATTTAAATAAGGCGCTGTAAAAGGCGTTGTTTTGGTGAAGTTGTACACCTCGCCCACCGCGTTCTGGTTATAGGGCTGGTTCAGATCCGAAAAACGGGTGGTGATATCCAATCGCAGATCAAGCGTTTTGTTGGCCTTCAGATCCAGGTTGGAGCGGAAGTTATAGCGTTTAAAATAGTAGTTGGTGTTCACCAGGCTTTGCGGGTCGGCAAAATCTTTTACTAAACCGTTTTGGTTAAGCGCACCGCCCGAAACAAAATACTTTAACGCATTGGTACCGCCGGAAATATCCAGGTTGGCGTTGGTTTGGTAGCTCTGTTTTTTAAAGATCTTATCGTACCAGTTCACGTCCGGGTGGCCGTATGGGTCGTTACCGTTTTTAAATGCATCCAGGTCCTGCTGGGTAAAGCTCTGCTGAATGCCATCGTTCATCTGCGCCTCGTTAATTAAAACGGCGGCATCGTAAGAGTTAAGAAATTTTGGCGTTTTGGTAGGCTGCTGCGTACCGGCCTCTACCCTAACATTAACCTTTGGCGCACCGCCTTTACCGCGGCGGGTGGTTACAACCAGTACGCCGTTGGCACCTTTAATACCGTAAACGGCCGTGGTAGATGCATCCTTCAGGATAGAGATATTTTCGATCTCATTCACGTTGATCTGCTGCAGCTGATCGTAGCTGTACTCAATATCATCAACAATAATAAGCGGCTGGTTACCGGCAGGGTTTAACGAGCTTACCCCGCGGATGTAAAAGTCTGATGCATCTTTACCCGGCTGGCCCGAGCCCTGCTGCGAGAAAAAGCCCGGCAGCTTACCTGTTAATGCGTTTTGCACGTTAGCTGTTGGCACAGTACGGATATCGCTTGCAGATATAGAACTTACCGCACCTGTATTGGTAATACGCTTTTTGGTACCGTAGGCAATTACCGATACCTCATCCAAACCGTTAGTACTGGTTTGCAGGATAACATCCAGCGGTTTATCATCTGTTACGGTAACTTCCTGCGTGGCAAAGCCTATAAAACGTACAACAAGCTTGTTGGTGCTGCCTTTAAGCGTTAAGCTGAAGCGGCCGTTAACGTCTGTTGTAACCCCGTTAGTTGGTACACCTTTTTCCACTACGGATACCCCGGGCAACACCCCGCTAATATCGCGCACTTTACCCGTAACCGCTCTGTTTTGTGCATACAGCGCCACCGGAAGCAAGGTTATTATAATTTGAAAGAAAAGTATTATTTTTCTCATAACTGCGTAATTAATTGGTTAAATTGATGTTAGGGAAATTACCATCCGGGGTTTTGTTTCATATTCGGGTTCTTTTGCACTTCGTCATACGGCACGGGGTACAAATACATTTTTGGCGCTACAAACCTGGTTGTAAGGATATTTATTGGGTTGTAGTTTAAGGTTGATCCTAATCTTACAATGCTTACCCCGGTGCGCGGCTGGTTCATTACCGTTTCGGCAATTTTCCAGCGGCGGATGTCCCAGTAACGGCTCTCTTCAAAGGCCAGCTCTATACGGCGCTCGTTCTGGATAGCGGCACGCATTTCTTCTTTGGTCATACCTGCTTTTAAGCCGTATAAACCATTACCGCCTCCCTCTATACCTGCACGCTGGCGTATTTTGCCCATGGTAGTGTAAACATCGTTGGTTGGGCCGGCAGATTCATTTGTTGCTTCGGCATAGGCCAGTAAAATATCGGCATAGCGCAGGATCAGCCAATCGGTATTGTGCGAGCTGTAGGTGTTGGTAGTTTCAAAATTGCCCATAAACTTGCGCAGGTAGTAACCGCTTTTGGTTTGCTGCAAAGCGCTGTTAGGCTTGCTTTGGCCACCTTCAAATGTTTGTATGGATGAGTTAAGCCATTGCGCACCGTTATAAATAATATTGTAGCTAAGCCTTGGGTCGCGGTTGGCGTATGGGTCGTTCTCGTTGTAATTAGCCCCCGGGTCGCTTATAGCCAGGCCGCTTGCCATCGGGAAGGAATTAACCAATTCCTGTGTAGGGCTGGTTTGGCCTTTACCTGTTGCAGCGGTAAAACCTACCGGGCCGTTATTGGTTTCTACACTATTATTGTTACCACCCTGGCGCATAAACAGTATCTCGGGGTTATTCTGATCAAGAAAAACGTTCTTGTAGTTTGGCACCAGCGAGTACACATTTAAGTCTATCACATCTTTAGCTGCGGCAGCGGCAGCAACCCAGCGGGCCGCGTTAAAATCGGTATAGCCGGTCAGGTTGTTGGTTGGGTCGATATTACCGCCATTAAAAAGCGGGCTGGCAGCATACAAAAGCACCCTTGCCTTTAATGCCAGTGCCGAACCTTTTGTAGGGCGGTGGCTATCGGCATTCGGATCAGATTCCGGCAGCGTGAAAGGGGCTGTAAGCAATGAATCTTTTATAGCATCGCACTCACTCACAATGTATTTTACGCAATCATCAAAAGAATTGCGCGGAATGTTTACATCATCGGCAATGGTAAGCACCTTGTTACCCATCAGCGGCACGCCGCCGTAACGCTTAAGCAGTTCGAAATAAAACATTGCCCTTAAAAAGCGGGCCTCGCTTTTCCACAGGTATTTAATAGAGTAGCCTTTATATTTGGCCAATACCGGCACTACCTCAATATTGTTTACAAACTCATTAGCCTGGCGAATACCACCGTAGTAAGTACCCCACAGGTTTTCATCAGCAGGCAGCGAATACGAGTTGTAAGATGCTGTTGACAGCACAGTAACCACGTTTGTAGGGCTGGATGCGGATGAAATGGCATCATCGCTGGCAGCGTCGAGGTAATCGGTACCCACACGGTTGTGGCCGTTCTTCAGTACGCTGTAAATGCCGTAAAGATATTTTTGGGCGTTTACACCGGCCGAATCCTTTTTATCAAAAATATAGTCGATGCCCACCTTATCTACCGGGAACTGCTCATATTTTTTGCAACCGGCAATTACGGTTATCAGTGCTATTGCCGCTATAATATTTTTATGATTTTTCATGATCGTATTTTTAATGATGGCCATAATTAAAGCTTAATAGTTACACCCGCGTTAAGCACCCTTTGAATAGGGTAAGCGTAACCGTAAACCTCGGGGTCTATCCCCTTGTAGCCATAAAAGGTTACCAAATTTTCGCCGTTTGCAAAGATCCTAATGCCCGATAATCTTAATCTGCGTAACCACTCGTGCGGCAGGTTGTAACCTATCTCGGCGTTCTTTAGCCTGATGTAATCGCCCGAGCGAACGTACAGGGTTGAGTTTTGCGTGTTGTTTACGTTAGCCAGCGATAAGCGCGGTAAGGTAGCCGTTGCAGCGGTTTCCGGTGTCCATCTGCCGGTTATTGATTCGTATGCCTGCCCGCTGTAGTTTACGCCGAACGGCCCCACACCCTGAAAGCTGTTTAACAGCCCGGTGTTGTAAAAGAACTGCCTGTTCTCTACACCCTGAATAATAAAGCTAAGGCTGAAACCCTTGTAGCTGAAACCAAGTGACGCACCGTAATAAGCCAGCGGTTTGTTATTGCCGATGGTAGTTTGGTCGAACTGGTTAATTACACCATCGTTGTTAAGGTCTTTGTATTTAACATCGCCTGCCTGTGCAATGTAACCGGTTGTGGTAGCGCTGCCGGCGGCATCTGCGGCATCTTTAAAAAAGCCCTCGGCAACGTAACCGTATAACGAGCCCGGTGATGTGCCGGTACGCAGCGTCCATGGGAACGGCGATGGGGTTTCGTCGTTATAAATAGTTTTAGATGATTGCAGCGATCCGTTAGCTGATATAAAATAGTTAAAGCTGCTGATGTTGTTCTGGTAAGTTAAGGTTAGCTCGGCACCCTTGTTAAGTATCACACCGATGTTCTCTAACGGGTAAGGCGTACCCAACAGCGCTATGCTGCGGCCACGGATCTGCAAAAGATCTTTATACCTGTCATGGTAATAATCTGCAGTAATGTTAAGGTGGTTGTTAAACATGGCTATATCTGCACCAATGTCAATTTTATCGGCTTTCTCCCACTGGATAAAAGGGTTAGCCAATGCATCGGCAAAAACGCCCTGTACATCGCCCCTGCTGGTACCCGTACTGTAAGAGTATCCGTTTGATGCGCTGTAGGTTTGCTTAAAGTTGTAGTAACCGGCTGCATCTACGTTGCCGTTACCTGTGCGGCCGTAAGTGGCGCGCCATTTCCAGGAGTTGATCCAGCTTAGGTTATCTTTTATAAAATCTTCCTTAGCCATTTGCCAGCCTATGCCGCCTGCGTAAAAAATGCCGAACTGTTTATTGGGCGGGTAACGGTTATAACCGCTGCGGTTGATGGCACCTTCCAGGAAGTATTTACCATCCAGGTTGTAGCCTACTTTAAAGGCCTCGTTGGTGGTAACGCCGGTAAGGTCAAAGTTTAAGTTTACCGCACGTGTATCGTACATCAACTTACCTGTAAAGTTGTGGCGGCCAAACTGCCTGTCGTAATTTAAGGCCAGTTGGAAGTATGAGTTACGCGCGCTTGATACGTTGTTGTAGTTATTTACCTGCGCTGCAGATGAGCCAACTGCCGCGTAAGCGTCGTCGGCGCGTATGGCGTAAACATTGTTCTGTAAAGCTCTGCTCAGCAAGCTTTGCGATTGCAGGGAGATGTTGCCCATTGCCTTACCGGAAAGCCCAGGGGTAACGCTGCTCATATCGTAATTCAGATCCAGGTTAGCCAGTACATCGTTACTGCTGGTGCGTTGGTAGCCCGAGAACTGCGATTGCGATAACAGGTTGGTTGTATAGGTTGTAGTACCCGCAAAAGAACCATCGGGGTTATAGATAGGGTATGCGTTGTTTGGTGTATTGAACAGATCGCTCAGGATACGGGCATAACCCGGGCCAGGCTGTGTGCTTTGCTGGATACGGCCAAACATTTGCAGATCTACCACAAACTTAGGGGTAACGTTAACGGTAACATCCGAGTTGATGATGTAGCGGTTAAGATCATTATTAGTATTGTATAACGATGACGGTGCGGTTTTAAACATGCCCTGCTGATCGAGGTAGTTTAACGATACGCTGTACCTTGCAATGTCCGATCCGCCGTTTACGTTCAACTTGTAGCTGGTCATGGGCGAGTTATCGCGCAGCAAAGTGTTAAACCAGTTTACATCCGGATGGCGCAGCGGGTCGGTATGGTCGCGGTAGGCGGCAAAATCTGCAGCGGTGTACAGGGCCGGTTTGCCATCGTTCTGCAAAGCTTCGTTATACAAATAAGCATGCTGGTAGGCAGATAATGGCGTTGGTAAGCCCAGCGGCGTTTGCACACCATATTGCGAAGTAAAGGAAATACGCGGCGGGCCAGCCTTAGGGCGTTTGGTTGTAATAAGCAATACGCCTCTTGAGCTGTTAACACCCAGTAAAATAGAAGAAAGCCCGTCCTTTAAAACCGATACCGATTCTATACTCTCCGGATCCAGCGACGAGATCTCGCGCTGCACCCCGTCAATAACGGTGATAGGTTTTTGCCCGCGCAGGGTAAGGTCAAACTCGGTATTATCATCGGCAATGTAATTGTTGTGGAGTACTACGTTACCCACAAAATCGCCGCGGGTTTGCAGGCTGGTTTGCGGGATAGCAAAACCGCTGCCCTGCCTGGTGTACAAACCGGCTAACTGGCCTGGCAATGCATAAGTATAAAGCGTTGCGGGCGTAGTGGTCAACTGGTTGGTATAAACGGTAGCTATTGCGCCCAGGCTTTTAGAAACATCGGCAGTACCGTAAAGTACATTAATTTTTGAAGGCGCGTTAATGTAGCGGTCTATCAGCAGCACGGTAAGGTTGCCGGTGTTTTTGATGGTAACCTCGCGCACGTTATAGTTAGGATAAGTAAATATCAGCGAGTTACCCGGCGCTGCTTTTATAGCAAACTTACCGTTAGTATAACTGATGGCGGTATCGGCTTTACCCCTCACGGCAATTTTTACACCCGCCAGCGGTTTAGCAAATTCATCAAGCACGACCCCGCCAACCATGCCGGGGCCGGCACTACCCTTTGCGGTGGTATCCTGCTGCATGCTGTAGCCGGTTTGTACCAGCGCCAGCATCAGTATCACCAATACCGTAAAATATTTATTTAAGTAGCAATTAGCCATTTTATAAAGTTTAAATTGTTGGCAAAAATTAAAATATCGTTTTAGCAGATGCATTTTGGCCTAAGCCAAGCCATGCATTGTACTTATAATTGGTTTTATTATCCGCACTTAAACGTGTACACAAAAGGTTCCTTGGTGTTACCGTAACCTACTTTAACCGTGCCTGCCTTGTTGGTAACAAAGTATTCCATCTTCACTATAGTCTGGGTATCGGTAGTGTTAAAGAAGGCTTTTGGCCAAAAGGTAAGCTGGTATCTTTTGCTGGTAGCAGTGGTTTGCTTCATCAGCGTTTTAGTGGTTTGCTCGCACACTTCAATGGTTTTGCCATCGCTGGTGTAGGCCGTAGCACACAGGAAAACCTCCGATTGACCGTTTAATTCGGTATCTGCAACGGTACCATCAAAGGTTAGCGTTACAAAATCGTTATCCAGTGATTTTGGCGGATCAACAATGGTAAGCTGCGGGTTGCAAAAATCTACAATATCGCCAACGCCGCCGGTTACTTCAAAACAGTTGCTGCTTACCTGGCTAAAATAAGTACCGTTACCATCGCTGGTAAAGCCGTTACCTGTATCGGTAATTACATAGCCTATTTTTACCAGTGTGTTGTTGTTATCGGCACCAACCTTCATCCTTATCAGCAGGTCGCCGTCGATGGTTTTACCATCGGCGTGCGGGTAGGCTTTGTCGGTTTGGTAAGCAACCCATTCCATATCATCAATAAGGTTACCGGCGTTGCCGAAGGTTTTCTTCATATAGGCCGACCAGGTTAAACCGCCGCCTGCCTTAGGCAATGAGGCATCAGGAATAAGCGACATGCTGCCGTTACCCAGCGGACTGGTATAAGTTATAGTTGTATTCTGAGCAGCTTTCCAGCCTTTTGGTACCAGGATACCAAGTACTAAATAATCCGGGCCGCCCCCTCCCACTGTTGGGATAGAAATATGCACCGTAATGGGCACAATGGTATTCACTACAGCTGTATCGGGCTGATCTATACCGGTGATCTGCTCACCGCAGCAGGCCAGCACAATACCGAGGATAAGACAGGCACACGCCCGCCATAAATTTTTACCTTTTATATGTAAATATGATCTCATAATTTTCTCCTGTGTTTAATGCTGCCGGTTAGTTAGATTTTTGAAGTACATACACATAGGTATTGTTGGCGCAGCCCGGGCTAAAGCTGATGCTTAGCTGCCTTTTGCCGTTTACTATAGGATAAGTAAACGGGGTAGAAATTGCTTCTTTACCCGTTGCCGTAAAGGTTATTTTAAACGGATAGTTAGGGTCATCCAGCGCGAAGGTGCCATCCTGGTTCACCAGAAATGGCAGCTTGTTCACCAGCGAGTATTTACCATCGGCAAAGTTGATCTTAAACTGGCTGAAATCTATAAGATTGGTCAAGTCGGTACCGTTGCGGCTGGCACTTACTACCTGCCAGTTGCCGCTGATATCTTTAATGGCTTCCTTCTGCGGATAGATCTTTTCGGTTTTGCAGGATGCAGCCAGTAACACAACCACCAGCATAAGCAGCAGCTGTTTTATTTTATTATGCTTTATCATTATAATAAGTATAGTTGATTAATAACCAGGGTTTTGTATCATCTCGGGCGATTTGGCCACCTCGCTTTGCGGTAATGGCCACAGGTACATTGCCGGGCGGAAATTGCGCTTACGTACCGGGAAGGTAGTATAAGTTACTGCCGCGCCATTACGTTTAACCTCCATACCCAGGGTTTGGATATTATCGGTTACGTCGGCAATTTTCCAGCGGCGCACATCCCAAAAGCGGTGTTCTTCAAAAGCAAGTTCTACACGCCTTTCGTTCTGGATGGCTTTGCGCATAGCTGTCTGGCTTAAACCCACAGGTAATTTATAAGGGTTAAGCCCCGCCCTTTGGCGGATAAGTTCTATAGCAGTGTAAACCTCGGTAGTTGGGCCGCCGTATTCGTTGGCAGCTTCAGCGTAGTTCAGTAATAACTCTGCGTAGCGGATCAAAGGAAGCACGCGGTCTGTACGGTGGATAAAATCCTGCGATACCGCGTTTGGCGACAACATTTTATTGGTGTAATAACCTGTTGATGTACCTACATGCACAGCATCTGGGCCGGTTGCAACACCGTTGAAGGTACCGGTGTAAATATTTACCGGTGAGAAACCTGATTCCAGCCTGTTTTGTAATGGTGTTTGATCGCGGATAACGGTAAAATCTAAACGCGGATCGCGGTTGGCGTATGGGTTTTGTGGGTTGTAGTTTGATGTTGGGTCGGATATATCCTTACCATCGCTGGTTTGAAAAGCATCAACCAAACCCTGCAGCGGGAAAGCCCCGTTTTTGCCGGTACGGCTTGGCGGTTGAAAAAGCTCTTCCAAATCTACGTTGCCGGTTGGGCGCATCAGCTGAAAAATGTACTCGGTATTATAACGCTTGGTGAACAGATCACGAAAGCCGATGCCTGGCGTGCTGTTATCAACATTTAAGGCATAAGCGCCCCTGCTGATCACCGCGAATGCAGCATCGCGTGCCAGTTTCCACCGCTCGGCACTAAAGGCAGGATACCCTACAACGGCATCATTTTTTGTACTGGTAAGCGCTTGCCCGTTAAACAGCGGACTGGCAGCATACAGCAGCACCCTTGCCTTTAAAGCCAAACAAGCACCCTGCGATGCACGGCCGTAGTTAACGCCGCTTTGCGTGAAGGGCAGATCGGCACCGGCGGCATCGCACTCAGCTACAATGTAGTTTACACATTCCTCGTACGTGTTACGGGTTGAAGGCACTTTTTCGGTATAGTTATAAATGCTATCGCCTACCAAATGGATGCCTCCGTAATGTTTCAGCAGGATGGCATAATACCAGGCCCTTAAAAAACGCGCCTCAGCAACCATCTGTGTTTTTACAAATGCGTTTATGGGTGCCTTAGGTAAATTCTTTAACAGCTGGTTTACCGCGCGGATGTTGGTGTACGATTTTTTGTAGGCATCGTTAGTAACCACTGCGGAGTTAATGGTACCCGTTTCCCAGGCCAGCGCCGTAGAACCACCCGATGAGTACACCTCTGCTTCGTCGGAAGAAGCATCGATACCGCCGTTGGGGGTTTGGTTAAGATCGTTTGGCCCGTAGGTGAACCTGTTTGCCGCTGCGCTAAACCCAACATTGCTATAGATGCCCGCTAAAAAGGCTACCGTATTGGCGCTATCTTTAAATACGGTTTCTTCTGTTAAGTTTGAGGTGGTTGTTTGCCCTAAAAAGCCATCCTTTTTGCATGATGCCATCAGGAACAGCGCCAGGAAGCCAGAGTAAACAATAGACTGAAAGTAAATTTTTCTCATATTACAGGTTTAATATAACAAAAGCGCTAAGCCTAAGCATGATACATGTTTACGCAACAAAAAATCGTTTTAGCATCCCGTAGGACCAAACTGATATATTGCTGCGCTGCTTTACTTATTTAATAATTGGTTTATAATACTGGTATTGAATTATAGTGCTAATATAGATTAGCAAAAACGATTTAGCAAACTTTTTTTACTAAATGTTAAATTTTAATAATTTGAAATCGGGAGTGGTATTTATTTAACATTTTGATAAGTTTTAAATTCAAAAAAAGTAATGTTTTTAACAGATGTGGCCCATTTATTTAGCGTTGCCAAAATACTGGCTAAAAAATAGCGACTGGTATTTAATAGAGTTGCCCCAATAATCCCAGGAGTGGCCGCCGGGCCTAACTGTATAGTCGTGCGGGATCTTACGATCGAGCAGTAACTGGTGTAACTGCTGGTTAGAGGAGTACATCATATCATCATATCCACAATCAAAAGTTAAGGCAAGCGCGTTGGGTTTCAGCAGGTAAACCAGGCCAACCACACAGCTTTTTTCCCATACATCTGGGTGTTCGGCGTATTTGCCCAGCACCTGTTCGATGCCAAAACTATCCGGAAACTGCCGGATATCTACTCCCCCACTCATGCTGCCTGCAGCACCAAAAACATCCTGGTGTTTAAAGGCCAAAAACATAGCGCCGTGGCCGCCCATGCTTAAACCAGTAATGGCCCTGCCTTTACGGTCGGCAATGGTAGCGTAATGTTTATCTATATAACTTACCAACTCTTTGGCTACGTAAGTTTCGTACATCCAATCCTTATTCTGCGGACTGTCAAAATACCAGCCGGCAAAATTACCGTCGGGGCAAACGATGATGAAGTGATAAGTATCAGCTAACTTGGTAATAGCGGGGATTTTTTTGATCCAATCGCTGTAATTACCGCTGAAACCATGTAGCAGGTACAATACCGGGTACTTTTGGCTGGCCGAATAATCGGCTGGCTTTACTACCACCGCTTTAATATCCTTGCGCATGCTGGCGCTATGGGTAAGCGCGGTATCAACCGTAGCGGCTTTGGCTTTTATGCTGTAGGAAGCAGCACAGATGAGTAACAGCGTAAAAAGTCGTTTTGTATTCATGTTCAGGTTTATTTAGCAATAATCTCTATGCGGTGGGTTTGCGGTTTATTAATGGCGTAGATCTGATCTGTCAGCACGTTCATTTCCTTTTGCCATGCATCGCGCAGGCTTTTGTAACGGGCACGGGTGTAATTATCTTTATTGCCGTTTACAAACATATCCTTACGGGCATACTTACTTACCGAATCCATAGCGGCGTTGTTATCTTTATACAGCAAGCCTTTGCCCTTCAAAAAATCGTATTCCATCCAAATGTACATCCGCAGGCGGCGTTCAATTTCCCAGCGTTCCTCGTTCAGTTCCCTTATCTGGATAGCCTGCTGATATTGTGGTGTGGTGGTAATTTCGGCCAGGTTTACGCCAGCTGCAAATTGAGCGGCACTCCAGCTGCCCATGCGTTCGCCATCTATCATCAGGTTATAACTGCCTTCTTTTAAATTTTTAACAGTTAGTACTTCATGATTAAACTCTTTATTAAACGGGATCACCTTTAAAGCATCTGCCTGTTTTTTATTATTACCCCAGCTACGCGGAATAGTATCTAAGGGGTAAGGCAACGAGTTAGCCAAATAGCTGAATGAGATCGATTTAGCATTAGATGCCACTTTAGTAACCTGGCAATTAACCGCCTTGCTTACTTTTTTATCGGCCGCGTTAATGTTAATATCAGCCACGGCATTGTTCGCCAGTCCTTGTGTTTTCAGGAACAGGTAAGCCATTACCAGGTGCCCGTCGTTATCCGGGTGGATACGGTCGTTCGGCGTAAGGCTGAAGGTAGAATCTCTTAACTGCTCGCGTTTATTTATAGCATCCATCGGGTGGTAAAAATCTACCCAACCCCAGTTGTTCTTTTTAGCCGATGCCTGCTGAACATCTATCACCTTTGCAAAAGCATCGCTTTTACGCGGATAGATATTTTTGGTGGTGAACTTACTGGTTTCATCATAAGGTGAGCCGCCGATAAGGATCTTACGGATCTGAGGCTTTTTCTTCAGCTTATCTTCTACTGTGGCATAGGTTTGGTAGCTGGTTTTCATGCGGTTATCAATAAACTCCTGCGCATCTTTACGGTACCATTCAAAGTAGCCGGTATCGTTCATCCCCCAGGTAAGGGTTAAAACGGTTGGATTTTTTGACAGCACATCGGCATCAAACCTATCGGCAATTTGCCCAATGGCATCGCCGCCAATGCCTGCATTGTAGCAGGTAATGCGGCGCGTAGGGTAATGCGTCATATAATACAGCCAGATGTAGGAGTGGTAATGCCCGCCATCGGTAATGCTGTTACCCACAAAAACCACCCGGTCGCCGGCTTTAAAAGGCGCAACTGTTTGAGCAGAAACACCCGAGTACAGGCCGAGGCCCATCATTAATAAATAAAACTTCTTCATGTTTTTAGTTTATGCCCCAGTTTTTATTGGGTTGGGCACCCATGGTAAGTTCTAAAACGCCGCCAGCTGCTATATCTTTAAAATCGATGTAGCATTTGCTATAAGCTTTGCCGTTTAGTTTAGCGCTTTGGATGTATGTATTTTTTGCTGAATTATTATTGGCGATGATGGTAAAGGCTTTGCCCTTTGCGTATTTAGGATCGAGCTTTAAGGTTACCTTATCAAAAACAGGGCTGGTAATTTCCTGCCGGGTATCGCCCGGGCAAACCGGGTGCAGGCCGCTTGCCGCCAGCACGTACCAGGCCGACATTTGCCCCACATCTTCGTTACCTACCAAACCCTCTACCGAGTTTTTGTAGGCGCGGGCGCAGATCTCGCGCGTCCATTTCTGTGTCAACCAAGGCGAACCGAGGCGATTATACAGGAACGGCACATGATGTACCGGCTCGTTGGCGTGGTTGTAATAATCGTTCCACATCATATTTTCGGGTGTTTTGGCAAACAGGTTGTTCAGATCAGCCAGTACTTTTTCCTTGCCGCCCATCAGTTTTACCATGCCATCCACATCCTGCGGAACAAACCAGCCCTGCTGGTAGGGGTTGGTTTCGAAAGTGCCGTACCATTGCGTTAACCTGCCCGAATCCGGCCAGGCTTTCCAACTGCCATCTTCTTCTCTCGGGCGAAACCAACCCTTATCTTTATCCCAGATATTTTTATAGCTGGCGCTGCGTGCCGCGTATTTGGCAACATCCTGCGGGTGTTTTAACCAGCCCGCCAGTTGCGCTATGCACCATTCCGAATAAGCATACTCCAACGTTAAAGCAATGCTGTTACCGCCTGCTGAATACCCTTTATCGCCATTGCCAAATTTTTCCACCGAACCTACAGAAAGCTTATATGCCTTATCCACATCGTAATTACGGATGCCTTTTGCGTAGGCATCGGCAATTACAGATACCGCGGGATTGCCAAACATGCATCCACTGTAAGCATTCAGCAGTTCCCAGCGCTCTAAGTAATCCTTTTTTTTCTCGCTGGCGAGCGTAATGAGCGAGTTGATCTGATCATTCACCAGCGATGGGTTAATAATAGTTTGCAGCGGCATCTGGCTGCGAAAAACATCCCAGCCGCTAAATATAGTACGCTTTTTAAACGCCACGCCGGTATGTGCTTTGCCATCACCACCGGGGTATTGTCCGTTCACATCCGTAATAATGCGCGGATCTATCATAGTGTGATACAGCGCGGTATAAAACACTTTTTTCTGTTCGGTGGTGCCGCCTGTTATGCTCACTTTGCTTAGGGCATTATCCCAAAGGGCTATGGCACGCTGATGTGCGGCATCAAAATTCCAGTCTTTAATTTCGGCCAGCAGGTTTTGTTTGGCGCCTGCCATATTTACAAACGAGATGCCCGATTTCATCAGCACCTGCTCATTTGCTTTGGTAGCAAACTGGGTGTAAAAGCCTAAGTGCCTGCCTTCTTTTTCTTTAATACCCTTCAGGATAGCGGCGTTGGCCACCTGTAACTGGTATTTATCACTGCCAACTTCTTCGCGTTTACGGCTCCAGCCATCGGGGATATCGGCGCTCCAAACACCAAAATCTTTCAGCGGCTTGCTAAACTGTGCGTAAAAGTAAACGGTATAATCAGCATGGCCGTCGCCGTTACCCCAGCCGCCGCCATCGGGCGTGCATTTCATCCAGCCCTCAATGGTGTAATTATCTACCACTTTTACATACTGCAAAGTGCTGGTGCCCCCTACCCTGCGCGCCAGGTCTACCTGTATGCGCGATTGGCTATTCTGCGGAAAGGTGAAACGCAGCATGCCGCTGTGCGGTGCAGCGGTCATTTCGGCTTTAATGTTATTGTCGGTCAGCAAAACGCTGTAGTACCCGGCCGATGCTTTTTCGCTTTTTTTATTGTAGCGCGAGCGGTAACCGCCTTCGGGTTTGGTAATGGTACCGGCGCTGGTTTTGAGTTTGCCCGTGGCTGGCATCACCAGGAAGTTGCCCAGATCGCCGTACCAGCCGATGCCGCTCATTTGCGTAAAGGCAAAACCTTCGATACTGGTATGCTCGTAGCTGTAACCCGAGCCGTTATCGCCGCCGGTGATGGTATTAGGGCTCACCTGCACCATGCCATAAGGCACCGTTGCCCCGGGGAATGTTTTGCCGAGGCCATGGTATACGCCCGCATCGGCCGTACTGGTGCTTGCCCCAATAAACGGATTAACATACGACGCCAGGTTTTGCGCGCGCAGCACTGGCATAGCCGAAACACCCAGCACAGCCGTAGCTACAAGATATTTTTTTATGTAATTGAACATTTGTTTTATTTATAACTGATGCACACAAAGGGGTAAGTATAAGCCCAAACAGCATTATATGTGCCCACACTCCCTGTAACGCTCCGGAAAAATACAGCACCTGCCGATGCAGGCCGTTGATTTACTAATTGGTTTATTATTATCGCCCAAATTATATAAGAAAAAACGATTTAGCAAATATTTGATAAATTATTTTTGAGCGTGTGAATTTGCCTGAACCGTTGATTTTAATGATGGATGGATCACGTTGATTTGCATAAAAATTGTTCGCTACCGCAGCATCTCGTTTGTAGATTCACTACTAAAGTGTTCCGTTTTGCATAAGAAGCGTTCCGCTTTGCGCAAAAAGTGTTCCGCAGTGTTCCGTTTTTTAATTAGCGGAACAGCGGAACACCCGGAACAAATTCAATAGTTCTCCCTAAAACTTCCTTGCATTCACCAATCTGATCGTCCTGATACCAAACCGGGGCATTGTTATGCTTGTTGAAACCTCTCCTGCTGTTAGTTTAGCTAAGGGCAGCGCCTGCCCTACCCTGCCGTCCAATTCGTTTAAAACGGCTTTATCTGCATTACAAGCGAAGGCTACTTTACTTTTCACGTTACCCACGCCGGTGTTAAATAGCCTTACCAGCATATCGTTACCATCAAAATTTACAGCAGAGATCTCATAACCAGCCGGTGCTTTAATGAGCGATCGGGACATTGTGCCGGGATGCTCATTAGATACTGCAGCAATTAAAGGCTCATTCCATTTGGCACTTTCTGCCTGGATGCCAGCCTGATCCCATTTATTGGCGTGCGGAATTAGCGCGTAATTAATAGTTGTAGGTCCGTTGATAGTATGATCGCGGTTCCATAAACCCATACCGGAGTATTGGATGTTCAGCCCCAGCGGGAAATCTTTACCATGCGCGTAGCTTGTGGTATGATCTGTAAAAAGTGCCATGCCGTACTGGCCGGCGGCATCGGTAACATCGACCCAGTTGAGGATAACGTTGTTTTTGATACTATCCCAACGGGTAAAAAAGGTGTTCTCTAACCTGCTTTCGGTAACATCAAAGGGGGCGTTCTTATAAACCTTCTGCTGCTTTAAGTTCAGCGGGAAATAAGCCAGCAGTTTCCCGCTGTCGTTATAAAAGGCTTTCTCGGGGTTATCTAAACGGTAGGTGTTTGGCGGTGTGGCCTGCCCAATGCCGGGGTTACCTTTCCAATTGATATGCAACTGTACATCAATCCTCGGCTGGCCCTGTGCAAGGGCAATTACCTGTGTGTAATCGTTCCCGGCAATGCTGCCTTTTACAGCCAGTTTTATTTGCAGCGGACCATCCTCCAAAACCTCAATCTTAGCCGGACTATCCGTACTTGATTTAAAGCCCCCATCATTATAAAAATTACCGCGCAATTCGTTAAAACCACGGTTATTCGCCTGATCTATAAATTCCTTGCCACCCAGTTTTTTAGCTATGATGCTTTTGATAACGCCGCCATGTGCCGGATCGATAATGATCTTATACAGATCGGTTTCTACCAGATATTTGCCATCGGCCATAGTCGTAAGCAGAGAGCTTTCAGTGACAATCTGCGCCTTTGCTTTAATCTGGTACACCGCATAGCCCATTGATGGAACCTGTGCTTTAAACACAAGCTTTGCTTTTTCTGAACCGTTACCAGCTAATATTTGGCTGCTCACCTCATGCCCTTTGCTATCAAAAACAGCGGCGTTGGCTGCATCGGCAAGTTCAACAGTTACGGTTTCATTACGCTCAACTCCCGTAGTGTTGTAAACGGTTACGTAATTACTTGCAGCATTTTTTTTAGTAATAACACTGCGCGATGCGTTGATGATACTATCACAAATACGGTTGGTATTGCTCGTCCAACCTACTACCTTATCTGCCCAGGTATCACCGCGCTTGCCGTTGTAGGGCACTATCCAGCAATCATGATGCTGCGATAAAAGCAACGTGCGCCAGGCCGAATCCAACCGGGCCTGCGGCCATGCTGAGCCTCCGTAGATCTTCGCCATAGCGGCCATTTTTTCTGCGGAAACTAGTTTATTTTCGGATACGCGCACCTCCTGTGCTATGTGCTGCATTACCTGCGAACCCCAAACCAGGCTCACCAGCATATCTTCCTGCGATACCTTCCAATCATGCCGGGCATCGTTTTTGGCTATGTTGCCAAAGTAGTTGCGCCAGGTGGTATAAATACTTTTAATACCGGCTTTGTTGCCGCTGCCTATAAATGGGCCGTTCTTCCAGCCTGCGTCCTGCAGGGTCATGCCTACGGGGTGCGGCATACCTTCGGCCAAAGCGCCTTTAATATATTCCGGATCGTTGTTCCAGGCGATGGTTTGCCAGGTAGATTTTGGCGCAAGCTTCTCTGCATTATACCGTGGCGAAGTAATAATACCCGTACCATCCGGGCCGATCCAATTCACCAATTCGCCAGCATGGGCGGCTGTATACCCCCCCCAGCAGGTATTAGGGTTTTTTAATGATGCGTATTTAAAACCAAATGATCTTAAGATCTGCGGCAACGCGCTTGTAAAACACGGTTCTTCAGAAGAATAACTTGTAAATATAGCCTCCGGGAAATGCGATCTCACCATCTTCATCCCGTACCTAAACTGCCGTATGATACTTTCGCCGGAGATATTATAGTTATAGCTTTGCGCGTAAGCGGGGTTTACATATTCTATACGGCCATTGAGAGATTGATCTGCAAACAGGGCCTTAAAATCTGCATAGGCTGCCGGGTCGACTAGTTTTGCCCTATCCCAAGTTTCGGGTTCAAGTTCTATATTGATCTTCCAATTAGGGTTTTTCTTCAGCTGGTCGGCCATAAAACGGGTATTCCAATCGGGATAATGGCCCCAAATGCCACCGTGGTAGCCATCTATATAATAGGCAGTTTGAGCCGAAGCCGCCCGCGTAAGCCCCAGCAAGGCTATAGTAACAGCGTAAAAATGTTTAAGGTAAAATTTCAATTTCATCAGCATTAGTTTACTAAGGTGATCTCCACCAGATGGGCAACGGGTTTATTTATTCTGTAGAGTTCGTCGGTCAGCAGGTCCATTTCTTTTTGCCAGGCATTCCGCACCGCTTTAAACCGTGCTTTTTGGTAGGTTGGGATGGTAGCCGCTACAAAAAAATCGCGTTTGCCGTACTTTTGCAACGAATCTGCCGTGGCATCTCCATCATTAAAAAGCATCCCTTTAGGTTTCAGGATGGAGTAATGGATCCAATAATACTCGCGCAGGCGGCGTTCTATGGCCCAGCGTTCTTCATTCAGGTGCATTACACTCAGCGCCTGCTGATATTGCGGGGTGCTTTTTATTACTGCAAGGTTAATGCCTTTTGCATATGCATCGCCATTATAAGTGCCGATAATCTTACCGTCAATCTTCAATAGGTATTGCATTGATTGTAAACCCCTTACCTGCACCATTTCCTTATTAAATTCATCCGTAAAAGGGATCAGCTTCAGCGCATCAGCCTGCGACCTGCCCGGCCTGCCGAAACCACTTGGTATGGTATCCATAGGATAAGGCAAGGCGTTGGCCAGGTAAGTGTATTTAATCTTGCTCGTTGTTATCTCTTGTTTCGTAACAATACAATTTTCAGCTAAATCGATTTTTTCATTTAAGGCATTTACTACCACATTAGCAACCTTGTTTCCTGCTAAACCCTGCGCTTTTAAAAACACGTAGGCCATCACCATTTGCCCGTCGTTTGTGGGGTGAATGCGGTCGCCATCCTGCATCGTGAATAACGAATCGCGCTGTTGCTCGCGCTGGTTAATGGCGGTCATAGGTGTGCTGAAATCCACAAATCCCCAATGATTTTTTTGTGATACCTTTAGCTGTTCAGCCGCTATCTTTTGCATGGCAGCATTCTTCTTCAGCAAGGGTGTTGTTTTTATTTTGGATGTTTCATCATAGGGCGAAGATGCGATCATGATCTTTTCGGACTCGGTATATTGTTTCAGTTTGGTTTCTATCAGCCCGAAGCTTTTAAGCGATTCTGCTACTTTTACCGCATAAACCGAATCTGCTTTGGCCCCTTTCAGGTTTTGATAGCCGGTATCATTCATCCCGAAGGTTAAGGTAATTACGGTGGGTTTTTTAGCAAATACGTCTGTCTCCAGGCGCTCATACATCTGTTTAGAAACATCGCCGCCTATACCCGCATTAAACAGTTGGATGCGCCTTGCCGGGAAACGGGTTAAATAATACAGCCAGATGTAGGAATGGTAATGCCCGCCATCGGTAATGCTGTTACCGGTAAACACTACCCTATCGCCCTGCTTAAAAGGCCGGATAGCCTGCGCATTTACATCTCCCACGCAAAAACAACCAAGCAGGCACACGAAGTAGAAAAGTTTCATATAATTAGGTTCGCTAAAAGCTAAATTGATTTAGCAAATTAATAATTAATAAACCGATTTAGCAAATAGTTTTTGAAAAAAGAAAAATGAATGTGCAGATGAGGGGAGCGATTTCAAATGTGCAGATTTCAGATGTGCAGATAAAGGGGGCGACTTCAAATAAGCAAATTGCAGATGTGCAAATGAGAAGAACTAAAGATAGCCCCTACGATGTCGTATCGGTTAATATAGAGAAATTTAAACACAAAAGGCTGCTCCCCATTAAAGGAACAGCCTTTATATTATATTTCTGATATAATTATCTCGTCACCAAAGTAGCTCTAAGCACTGCCGGTTTGGCGCCAAAGCTTGGGCCTCCCCAGTCGGTTTCGTCGCCGTTGCGGATGCGGAGCAATTTGAAGGCGCCATTCTCATACGCCCCCTCCTCTACATTTAAATATTGCCAAACTTTGCCGGTATTTTTGCCGGTCGGTTTAAACGTAACATGGCTTAGCGTACCTATCAGGATAAACTTATTGGGTTCTAACTGTACTATCATCAGTTTACCATCGGGCGTGGCGTTGGGTTGCATACTGCCGGCCCTGGCTGCACCGAAGGACACCACGGCTTGCCAGTCGCCCAGGTTTATAGTTTGTTCGGCATGGTCTTCGCGCTCTACTACGGCTTTTATTTTACCTTCATAGGCCCATACTGCCATCTCGCGCATCATGGGTTGTAGTACAGCGTATTCTTTGCCAAATGGCGCCATGCGCTCAGCAAATTTTTCTTTGGTTAAGTTCCTGCCATTATCGTCGATGCCAAATGGCGAAAAGCCTATGCCGCCACCGGCAATAACGGGATACATGTATTTAGCATTACCTGCCATAAAGCCGGCCTCGGGTACAAAAAGTGCATTATCCGGGCGGTTATACAGTTCAAGCACCTTCATTACACGTTCACTTCCCGAGAGGTAAATATCCGGGGCCAACAGATCGATAGCCGGGGCAGCAGCCTGCCAGATAGGGATAACGTTATCTGTAGGGCCGCCACTTTCGTAATGGGTGGCCATTGGGTTGGTTAACGGATCGCGCAGGGCGGCGTTCACATACATGGGTAATGGGTACTCTGCCTTACCTGCTGCCGCAACCTGGCCAATAAAACGGGCAATAGACCATGCCTGGAAGTATTCGTCTGCACGTTCGCCAAATACCTGCTGCCAGGTACCTTTTGTGCCTGCGGCTATATTCAGCTGTTTCAGCACGGCTGGCTTAAGCAATTCTGCAGGCACTTGTCCTTCAAATAATTTTTGCCCTACAGGGGAATGGTCGCGCACGCTATCCCATGAACCCGGCTCGTTCTCTACCTGTACCATAATAACGGTATATTGCGGATCGGCCTGTTTCAAGTATTTCATTACAGCGGTGAATGCTTTAATATCAGCATCCAGCGTAGCCTTAATATGCGGCGATGGCGAATCTATCGGCTGCCCTTTGGCGCCTACAATGTTGGGATGCTTGGCGGCATCCTGTTTCATCCATTCGGGCATGTAGTGGTTGCTGCCGTTCTTCCAAGTGGCAAACCAAAGCAGCACCAGGCGCACATTATGACGGCGGGCCTGCGTAAGCAGGGTATCTACAATAGAAAAATCAAACTTGCCGGGCTGCGGCTCTATCTGCTCCCAGTAAAGGGGAACTTCCAGCGTGTTGGCGTGCATTTCTTCAACGGCCTGCCATACGCTTGGCATCATACCCGGCCATGCGCTGGAATTGTGTGCCTGCCCGCCCAGGATCAGGTACGGTTTACCATCCACCATAAAAGTATGGCGGCCATTTTTTTCAACAAATGCGGGGATCTGGCCAAAACTTTTTGCAGCGGCCAGTAAAAGCAGTATTATCCCAAAGGCTGTTTTTCTCATTTCGGTATTTTAGGTTTTAATTGATGGCCTAAAATAACGCTTTAGATTAAATGTAAATGATACATTTTTAACCAAAGTGTATACAAAATGTTAACCTTATCGCTTTAAAAATTGCAGATAATGCAGGTTAAAGCCGCCTTTATCAGCGTATAGCTTTATCTTATTACTGCCTGCTTTTAGGCTTACATTTTTTATGCTGATAACCTGCCATGTTTTTAAACTGCCTGTATTCGGCACAGCCACATTCTGTTTAGCACCGCCGTTTACCGAGAGCGATAAAGCGCCTGTAGCAATGTCGGCTGCCACTTGCAGGTTTACCGTGTAGGTGCCGGCCAATTTGGTGTTTACGGTGTATTGCAGCCATTCTCCATCTTCAATATCGCTTACATAATAGCTTTCGTAACGGGCAGAATCTTTACGGATATCTACCCCATCGTTACGATAGATACGGCCTTTGTTGCCTGCGGTATATTTGCCGGTAGATACGTGGAAATCGGCGGTATCTACATCAAAATAAGCGTAACCGTTACGGCCAAGGTCATAATCTACAGCATTAATTATAGTTTTGTTTGTGATCCTGTTAGCTTTAAACGGTTTTGTTGCCGTGGTAAATGGCTGGCGAAACATCGCATCTATCACATCACGGTGAATAATGGCGTTCTCCAGTTTGGCGTAGGTAGCCAGTTCCAGTGTACCGCTGTAAACATTGCTTTGGCCGGGCTTGTGGCCGCTGTTGTTCATATAGCGGGTAACATCATCATAATTCAGGTTCGATCTGATCTCTATCGGGTTGTTGTTGCCCAATTTTTTGAGGGGCCAGAACGCCCAACCGATGTTATTCTTCTCTAACAGACTGATCACATCTGTAAACCACACGTTGGAGTTTTCTCCGGTTTCGCCCAGCCAGATGGGTACGTTGTTTTCGTCGCGCGCTTTCAGCATGCCTTTAATGGCATCATCGTTATTATAGTTCCAGTATTTGTGGAAGCTGAGCGCCATGTTTTTATCCCACACCGGGAAGATGCCGTTGTAGTTATTTCCCCAGCCGTTACCTTCAATAATAATCAGGTGTTTCTGATCTACCTTGCGTATAGCCGCGGTAATATCCATCATCAGCTTGCGCAGCGGCGCATTCTTCTTTTCTTTCAGCCCGTTTTTGTCGTTCTCCGGGTCTTCAAAACCGTAATTGGGTTCGTTGATGATATCGTAAGCACCAATGTAAGGCTCGTTCTTGTAGCGTTCGGCCAGTTTGGCCCAAAGGGCAATTGTTTTTTGCTGATTGGCTTCTTTATCCCAAAGCGAACCTTTATCGGGGTTGCGGTCGGAGATATTGAGGTCGTTCCCCTGCCCGCCCGGCGCGGCATGCAAGTCAAGTATCAAATACATATTATTGGCTTTGCACCAGGCCAGCAGCTGGTCTGTCATTTCAAAACCTTTGTCTATCCAGGTATTTTGGCCGGCAACGGGTTCTTTATCTATAGGCAGCGTGTATAAATTATAATGAATAGGCAGGCGCACGCTGTTAAAGCCCCATGCCTTCATGGAGTCGATATCTATTTTACGGGTGAAGTTTTGCAGCCAGGTATCGTAAAACTCTTTAGTTTGATCTGCGCCCATCAGCTCCTCCAGCCGCTCGCGGATGCGGTACTGACGGCTATCCTTATTAATGTGCAGCATGTAGCCCTCCTGCAGCATCCAGCCGCCGAGGCCCATACCGCGCAGCAGAACGTTCTCCCCCTTTTCATTTACAATACGTTTGCCATCGGCCTTTAAAAAGCCCTGGCCACTTCCTTTAAACGGAACCAGCAATGCCGATGATAAAAGCAAAGTACCCAGCAGGCCCTTGAGCCCAATATTTTTAAACAGAACGAGCGACATATGATATGTATTGATGTTATGTATGATAATAGTTTATGTATTGGTGAGAGTTACCAAACGTAAGTCCCCACGGAGCCAGCTTCCAGCGTAGCGACAGCGGCCTTGCCTTTGTATTTGATGTTGAAAGTTTTAGTTTGCGTACCCGTATTGGCCACAATTAAAACACGTTTACCATCGGGGGTTTTAAAGGCAACGTTGGTTAACTCTTCCACCTCATTAGAGGCAACACGTACCGAACCCGGCCTTACAAATTTAGAGGCATGCGCTATGGCGTAATAGGCAATATTACGTTTTATTTTGTCGCCAGCTATGGTGATAGCGCCCTGGCACATGGGGCAGCCTCCCCTATCGGTATATGGTTTATATTGTGGGTCGGCAGCGAGGTTCCATTCTAAAACTACCCTGGCCCAATTACGTGGCGCCCCTATAATTAAGCGGGATACCGGGTCTACAATATTAATATCCGGCGTGTTCTCTTTTTCTACCACCATTTGCTCGGTAAAATAAATGTTCTTATCCGGGTGGGCGTTGTGCACATCGCTCAAGGCCTCAATCTCGCCGCCATACAGGTGGAAGCCGGAGCCATCAATGTACTGCTTTGCGGCAGGGTCGTTCAGGATAGAGATAGGATAATCCGGGCGATCGGCGTTATGATCGTAAATAATAATTTTAGTGCTGATCATTGCCGCTTTAAAAGCCGGGCCGAGGTGGTTTTTAATAAACTCAGCTTCATCTGGTGCTACCAGCAGCAGGCTTGGGTTATTGCCCGGGTGTAACGGCTCATTCTGTATGGTAAGGGCATCTATCACAATCCCCTCGGCTTTCATCGCCTGGATGTATTTAACGAGATATTTGGCATATGCTCCATAAAACTCGGGCTTTAAACGGCCGCCGCGCATATCATAGGTGGTTTTCATCCAGGCCGGTGGCGACCATGGCGAGGCCATAATCTTAATCTTTGGGTTAACCTTCAGGATCTCCTTCATCACCGGGATCACGTCTTTTTTATCATCGGCCAGATCGAAATGGGTTATCTCCAGGTCGGTTTGGCCCTGGGGGATATCATCGTAGGTAAACACACGCTCGTTAAGGTCGGATGCGCCAACGCTGAGGCGCAGGTAGCTGATGCCTATATTTTGATCGCTAACGGTAAACAGGTTCTGAAGTAACCCGGCCCTGCTTGCGGCGCTCATTTTAATAATATGCTGTGCGCTGCCGCCCGTTAAGGCAAAGCCAAAGCCATCTATAACCTGATATTTTTGAACGTCATCTACACTAATTGTACTCTCGTTATTTTTAACGGTACCGAATTTTAGCCTTTGCGATTGCCGCTCGAACAAAGCCGACCGGTCTGCCCGGGTTAACCATAAAGTTGCCGGCGGAATTTGCGCCTGCGCGGATAAACATATAAAGGCACACACAACCCATACCGGGAGATAAAGGATATTTTTTTTCATATACAAGAATGGCATTATAGCAAGCCCAAAAGCTTGCAGAACATTGGTTTGTTAAGAGGCGCTAAAATAACCAATTATTAGCCCAAAGGGCAAAATAGTACCACATAATACAATTTTGACATTGTAACAATTATATGCGGTTTAGTTGCCGTGTTAACGGTAGTTACATCCCGCTGGCTTGGTATATAAAATAGCCGTTGAGCAATAGATAAACCCCAAGCAAAACCTGTGCGCTAATAAAATCAAAGCGCTGGGCTTTCTTTATTTCATCGCGCTTGATGAGTTTTAGGCTGTATGATGTGGAGATGATAATAGTGAGGATAAACAGCAAGGTTATACCATGCAACGTATCTACCAGTGTAAAGGTGGTTGACTCGGGCAAGGCAGAATCAATAATATATTTATTACCAATCACGGCAAACAAGGCGCCAACACTTAATCCAAAGCGCGAATCGATACTATCGGTATGGATATAGAAGCACATATAGGCGATGAGGAAGGCTACGTACATCCCCAAAAACATTTTCCAGAACAGGCCCATAGCATCGCGGTTGATCTGCAGGCGTACTTTAAAATTGCTGTACTCGGTATGTGGCTTCGCCAGGCTCTCATCACCAAAGGCAGTTTCGTAAACTTTAACACCGGTAGAAATATTTAGGCTATCGATTCGCCAGCCGCGCAGGGTAAAGCGCGAATCGAAATGCTGGCCAAGCGTATCGGCAACAAATACCAGCGACTTGGAATCGAACTGGGAGTTTTCTATTGAGAACCGCAGTTTCTGCTTATCAAACGGGAAGTTATCTATCGCCCAGGAATCCTTCATTACGCATTGCAGTTTCATCAGCATATAAACCTTATCGCCGGTGGTATCAACAGTAGAGAAAGATTTGGTTACCGATTTAGCCTGCGGCACTTCCAGGTTCTGCACAAAATCGAACTTTTTGTTGCGGTATTTCATCCATAACCACAGGTTAACGGTGTATTCTTTGTCCTTAAAATCTATATCGTGGATGCTGGTAATATACACCCCGGTTAGCACCGTATCGGGCGTGGCTTTTTGTGCTTTAACAGCGCTATTTGTAAACAGCGAAATAATGACGCCAAGTGTGATGAAAAACTGTTTGCTGCTAAGCTTTACCATAAATTATTTGAGGATATGTGCGATTTAAAATTAAGGTTTTTGCAACAGATAAATGTAAATATACCGATTTACGACAACGCCTGCTTTATCCGTTTAAACATACAACATTATAAGCCTCATGGTTTTACTAAAAAACGTTTTATCTGTGTAAACTCACAGCCAATTAAAAACCTTCAAAGTATTAAAATAAAGCAGATTATAGCCTTCAATTGCCGTTTAAAACCTGTCAACTGTTAGAAAATTCATGATCGGGATGAATAATTATGTGATTCCAAAAAAATCACTAATTTAGCCGCTATTACGGACGGCCCCAAGCCGTCCATGTGATAAGGTTTAGGTTAAAGTCCCCGGGCGGCGAGCGCTTCGGGGGCTTTGTTTTTTAAATCTGTTTTTTTTCTGCATTTACACTCATTTTTCCCTTGTTAAATACCCCGCAAGAAGTGTAATTTGGCACCCACAATTATAGCCTCAACGCCTCCTGTTCATGAAGATATTTAACTACATATTCTGCTTTCTTTTCATCGTATTCGCCGCCCTGCAATACAACGACCCCGACCCTTACATCTGGGTACCCATTTACCTCTACAGCGCCGTGCTTTGCTACCTTGCTGCACAAAAAAAGTTCTATCCAAAGGCCTACTTAACCGGCATTGTTATCTATGGCCTGTATGCTGCCTATCTTTTCTTTGATAAAACCGGCGTACTCGACTGGGTTAAAGAACACAATGCCGAAAGCATGGTACAAACCATGAAAGCCGAAAAGCCATGGATTGAAGAATCGCGGGAGTTTTTTGGATTGGTGATACTGATTGTTGTGATTGGAATTAACTGGAGGTATTCGAAGAGGGTTATAAGTTAATCCGCTCTTGGCCGCAGTGGCCCATTACTTTTGATGCATCAAAAGTAACAAAAATGCTTTTCTCACTTAGGCTTCTTTGCCGCACAGGCCCTTGCGCTGCAGGCCTGGCAGAACCACGGGCTGGGAAAGTTTGCCCCCTTGCTTCGCACCCGCTTGCCCCGCGCTTCTGCAAAATATCCCTATGCCCCTGCAGCCGCACATGGCCACCAAGTTCTGCCCGCCCTCACCCGAAGCTGAACTGCGATAGGAGGAAAGAGTAAAGAGAAAATATTCATTTAACTGCTAATTAGGGGAAAGAAATTCTGTCAATTCTAAAAATTCGTCTAATTCGAGTTCAGACAAAAAATGAGCCTGAGAAACCCAACGAAGCCCTCCAAAAACCGGCATCAGTAACGCACGGGTGGCACAAGTTCTGAAACAGCACTAACTTACACAGTGCGGGACGTGGCCGGCACTTTCTTTTGGTTACTTTTCTTTGGTGCCAAAGAAAAGTAACTACCACTGACGTTTCATTAACTCACCCGAGAACACCAAAAGCACTATTGAAGATTCACTTCTACTTAATACTCCTTACCAAACTTAACATCAGACTACAAGAAGTTCTATTAATTCCAAAGATTCAATTAATTCGAGTTCAGAAAAGGCCCTGTTAATCAATCAACAACCGCTGAAACGCCGTACTATCCCCTTTAAAAATATTAAAATCCACCGTGTGGTTAATACCATTTACACGGGCTTTATCAGAGTGCTGCCAAAACTGCCAGTTGGTGTTTGGGTTTATTTTTAACCGGGGCTGATAGTAATGCGCTATCCACAACGGGTAGCCGTCGAAATAACCATCGAGGTAATCCTGGTAATAGCTCAGGCTGGTATATATAAGTGGCTTTACACCGGTTTTGCTTTCTATGTGTTTTAAAAAAGCCTTTAATTCTTTGCGCATATTGGCCGGGTTAACACCGTCCAGCACTTCAATATCTACTACAGGGGGCAGGTCGCCGGTTTCCATTTTTACGTTTTGCAGGAAGAAGCGGGCCTGCCACAAGCCATTCTTTTTAGGCCGGAAGAAATGATATGCGCCGCAAGCTATGCCGGCTTTAGGAGCTTCGCGCCAGTTACGTTTAAAGTATGGGTCGGATAATAGCAAGCCTTCGGTAGCTTTTATAAATGCGAAACCGATGCGTACACTATCTTCTTCCATCGATCGTACCTTTTTCCAATCGATCTTCCCCTGTGCGTAGGAAACATCAATACCATGGATATTATACCCCGTCGGGATCTTGATCTTGTAACTTTTATAGGTGCGGTAATGCGGGTCTTCGCCAATATCCCTTATCCAGCGCCAGGTAGACGAAAACATATTCACCACATAGCCATAGTAAAACGGCGAAAGCAGGATAAGCACCAAAACGGCAAAAGTCCATTTCCACCAGTTATTGGTTGGCAAGGGCTTTTTTTTACGTACGGCGGGCTTTGCTTTAGCTGTTCTTTTTACAGGCGGTTTGGTGGGTTTTAATGGTCGGGGTGTTGGCACAAGGCAAAGGTATAAAAGTATAGATTACGGTGGGGAGGAAATTGGCGGAAGTTAATCGCTATTGGCAGCCTCATCCGCCTTGCGGGCACCTTCTCCAGAGAAGAAGGGTTTTAAAGTCCTCTGCTTTGGAGAGGATTACTTCGTAAGGGCTTCGGCGTTTAGGTGCGGCTTCCTCCAATCTTTTACAAAAACCTGATCTATCAAAAACGCAAAACCAAACCTATTTTATTACGTTTGCTTAAGCATTACCATTACCTGTCTCAACCATGAAACAAAAATTCCACTACGCAACCGTTACCGAAGCTATTGATAAATTAAGAGAACAAGGTTTCTCTCTTGATTTTAACCTCGAAGAGAACCGCTTTAAAGCCGGCGACCATAGCTACCCGGCCGATGAGTTTGAAATTGTTGACGTTTACCGTTATGAAGGCCTTACCGACCCTGCCGACGAGGCTACCGTTTATGCACTGGCATCCCCGGCGGGCGAAAAAGGCATTTTAGTTACCGGCTATGGCTACTCAACAGATTCTGCTTCGGAAGAAACACTGAAAGAACTGCACTACAAATACCAGGCTAAAACCGAGGAAAACTAACGCATGGAATTAGGCATCAGCACGTTTGGCGAGGTTAGCCCAGACGGAAAAGCGGGCAACGCAGGTAACGCGCACAAGCGGACACAGCAATTACTGGAAGAAGTTAAACTGGCCGATGAGGTTGGTTTGGATGTATTTGCCTTTGGCGAGCATCACCGGCCCGATTTTGTGATCTCGGCCCCGGAGATATTTATGGCGGCAGCAGCAGCTATCACCAAAAACATCCGCCTGTCCAGCTCTGTAACTGTGCTAAGCTCTGCCGATCCGGTGCGTATCTTTCAAAACTTTGCCACGGTTGATCTGATCTCTGGCGGGCGTGCCGAGATCCTGGCAGGCCGCGGTTCATTTATAGAATCGTTCCCGCTTTTTGGGTTTGATTTGAATGATTACGACGAACTCTTCAGCGAAAAGCTGGAACTGCTGATGCAGATAAACAAGCAGGAAAAGATCAGCTGGAAGGGTGAGTTCCGTGCGCCTATCCAAAACCAGGGTATTTACCCACGCCCGTTGCAACAAGAGATCCCTATCTGGCTGGGCGTTGGCGGCACACCCGCTTCTGCAAAACGCGCGGGCAGGCTAAACCTGCCCATGACTATTGCCATACTGGGCAGCGCACCCAAACATTTTATACCTTTTGTAGAACTTTACCGCGAATCGGCCGAGAAAGCCGGGCACGATGTAAGCAAGCTGCAACTTGGCATCAGCTCTCAATTTTATATTGCTGAGGATAATGAGCAAGCGGTAAAAGGTTTCTATCCATCTTACGAGGCCTTGATGAACCGCGTTGGCCGCGACAGGGGCTGGTCGCCCATGAGCAAGGAACAATTTGAATACCTGCGCAATGATGGCCCTTTAGTAGTCGGCGATGTTCAAATGGCCATAGATAAAATTATGAGCCAGTACGAGATCTTTAAAAACACCCGCTTTTTAGCACAATTGGTTACTGGCCATACCCCGCATAGCGGTATTTTAAAAGCAATTGAGTTGTTTGGTACTAAAGTGGCGCCGGTGGTGAGGAAAGAGATTGGCGGGTAACTCTGCCTTCAGGCTAACTGTTTTAAAATCTTTGAATTAAAAAATAAAAAGAGTGTAGGAAACGTGCGATTCCTTCCTCGGGGAAGGAGGAGGTAGGGGTTAATAAACTATTTAGTTAGGCGTCTAAACCCCTCCCTACCACTACACTGGTCAGCGCGCCACTCCCCAAGGAGGGATTTGAAAACGCTTCGAACACTTAATATTTAAATCCATCGCTACTACTTCAATTAACAATCCCTACCTCTCAATCTTACACCTCTCCCCTTTCAAAAGCTCCAATGTTTCGGCCATCTCAAAGTCTGATTTTATGCGGTTCTCTTCTTTGCGGTAATATTTTTTAAGTTCCTTACGGTGATACCCCTGGAAAAACCTGCGGATCTCTACATCGCTGTGTAATATCAGCCCGGGTACCTGTAAAGGTGTGTGGTTATCATCCATGGCCACCATGGTAATGTAGCTGGTGTTGGTATGTTTTATCTCATGTGTTTTTACATTTTCGGATACCACTCTTATACCTACCACCAGCGATGTGCGGCCCACATAATTTACCGATGCCATTAGCGATACCAGCTCTCCTACTTCTACGGGCGCTAAAAAATCAATATCATCTACCGAGGCAGTAACGCAATAGTTACCGGCATGCTTGGCAGCACATACATAAGCTACCTTATCCATCAGGCTCATAATAATACCCCCGTGAATTTTGCCGCCAAAGTTGGCGTACGAAGGAATCATCAGTTCGGTAAGGGTGGTTTGCGATTCGGCAACGGTTTTGTAGGCTTCCATAATTAATAGTTAAAGAGGCCTCAATTTGCAGATTTTAAGGCTAAGAATCAAACTCACAATTAAAAATCGATTTAGTGATTTAAAATCAAGAAAAACAAAATCGATTTTATACTATTGTAATTCGTGTTTTGAATAGTCACGGGTCCAACAATTTCTAAAACATTATTTACAAATGAAAACCATTATTAACGCGCTCCTGCGCCGGGCAACACCCCGGCTACTGCTGTTATCCGGCATTTTATTAACTACAGGCCTGCATGCCTCCGCACAGGACCATGCCCCGGCTTATCCGCTTATTACGCACACTCCTTATTTCAGTATCTGGTCTAACACCGATAAACTGGCGGAATCTACCACCACCCACTGGACGGGTAAAAACCAGTCGCTACTGGGTTTAATTAAGGTTGATGATAAATATTACCGCTTTATGGGGCAATCGGCCGTGCGGTATAAAACCGTACTGCCTGCCAGCGATGAGCAAGCCTACAATGTAAAATATTCATTTACCACACCGGGTGCAGGCTGGGAAAGAACCAGCTATGCCGATCAGGCCTGGAAAACGGGCAAAGCCCCTTTCAGCGATAACGACAACACTACCGGCACCCGCTGGACCACCAAAGAAGTATGGGCACGCAGAAGCTTTACGCTGAGCGAACTGCCTAAAACACCGCTGATATTAAACCTTTTCCATGATGATGATGTAGAGGTTTACCTTAATGGTAAACAGATCTTCGCCCGCCAGGGTGCCAGCGGCGACTTGCAGATGTTCCCGCTTACTGCAGATGCAGCCAGCGCACTTAAAACCGGCGAGAATGTGCTTGCCCTGCATTGCACCAATACCGGCGGCCTGGCGGCATTAGATGTAGGCTTTGCTGAAAAAATTGAAGATAAAGCTATCGACGATGTTAAGGTTGCCAAACAAACCAACGTTACCATCACCGCTACCCAAACCACTTATGATTTTACCTGCGGGGATGTTGCCCTGAAGGTTACTTTCACGTCGCCGCTGCTATTGAGCAATCTGAAAACACTGGCTACACCGGTATCTTATATCAGCTATGATGTAAAATCTACCAATGGCAAGGCACACAGCGTAACCATCTACCAGGGCGTTTCTACAGATGCTGCCGTAAACAAACCAAGCCAGCAGGTAGCAGCATCGGCCTATACCAAAAACGGATTGAAAATTTTAAAAGCCGGCACCACCGAACAACCAGTTCTAAAGAAACGCGGCGACGATCTGCGTATCGACTGGGGGTACCTGTACGTAGCATCGCCAACTGTAGCGGCTAAGCAATACATTACTGATGATGCAGCAGCTATTCCATCTTACATGGGCGCAGCAGGCACAAGCACCAGCGTAACCGGCAAACAGCTGATGCTGAATACCGTATTACCTTTCGGCAGCATCGGTGCTAAAGTATCTTCAAAATATTTGGCATTGGGTTATGATGAGATCTACTCGGTACAATATTTTAAAACCGACCTGAAACCCTGGTGGCGCAATACCACAGGCGCTACGATGGATGGCGTTTTAAACGATGCTATTAAAAACTACGCCAACATACTGGTTACCTGCCACAGTACAGATGCCAAAATCTACAGCGATGCGCTGAGAGCGGGCGGCGAGCAATATGCTAAGCTATGCGTACTGGCTTATCGCCAGAGCATTGCGGCACACCAGTTAGTTAAAAGTCCGCAGGGTGATTTACTTTTCTTATCTAAAGAAAACTTCAGTAACGGCTCAATCAATACGGTGGATATAACTTATCCGTCGGCACCTTTATACCTGTTATACAACACAGATCTGTTGAAAGGCATGATGAACGGCATTTTCTATTACAGCGAAAGCGGTAAATGGACCAAGCCTTTTGCAGCGCATGATTTGGGTACTTACCCTATTGCCAACGGCCAAACCTATGGCGAAGATATGCCGGTTGAGGAGTGCGGTAACATGGTTATCCTGGCGGGTGCTATTACCCAGGCCGAAAAAAGCCCGACCTATGCTAAAAAGCACTGGAAAGTTTTAACCACCTGGACCAACTACCTTGCCGAAACAGGTTTCGACCCTGAGAACCAGTTGTGTACCGATGATTTTGCAGGCCACCTGGCGCATAATGCCAACCTGTCTATCAAAGCCATTGTAGCTATTGGTGCTTACGGGCAAATGGCTGCCATGATGGGCGATACCAAAACGGCTGCAAAATATAAAACCTTGGCTAAAACATTAGCTGACAAGTGGGTGGCCAAAGCCGATGCCGGCGACCACTATGCTTTAGTGTTTGATAATAAAAACACCTGGAGCCAGAAGTATAATATGGTTTGGGATAAAGTTTTAGGCTTGCACTTGTTCCCGCAATCGGTGTATAATAAAGAGGTGAAGTACTACTTAACTCATCAGCAGGAATTTGGCTTGCCACTGGATAGCCGCAAAACCTACACCAAGAGCGACTGGATCCTGTGGACAGCAGCTATGACCGGCAGTACCGCCGACTTTAACGCCCTTGTAAAACCAATTTACAAATACGCCCAGGAAACCCCAACCCGCGTGCCGCTCAGCGATTGGCACGAAACCACCAATGGCAAAATGGTAGGCTTCCAGGCGCGCAGCGTAGTAGGCGGTTACTACATGAAAACTTTAAAAGATAAAATGACAGCTAAGAAATAAGCTCCGTTTACAACCACTTTTAAGCCCCGCTTTGGTAAACCCAGCGGGGCTTTTTTCTGGCACAAGTGTAAACTTAACACAGGATCAATCAACATGAGTGTAAACTTTTTTCAGTACGACACAGTTCATCAGGTGTTCATTTTTATTTGGGTGAACACTTTTGAACACCTTGAACACAACCAGGAAGAAAAAAAATCAAAATATTTTCCCTATACAAAATATAGCAACACCTCATCATTGCGATTTGAGAGCCTGCAATAGTTTTGTTTCTACAACCCAATCTATGCGTTAAGGATTGGCGCGGATACCGGCCTGGTGTGTAAGGCCTGCAGGCGTATAAGCAGAAAGCCTGGGCCGAAGGCAACGCCCTTGTTGGGAAGTATTTTGAGCGAAATAACAGCTTAGGTGCGGAAAACACAAAAAAATGCGCTAACAAGGTGTTATAAATACACTTAAAACATCCCATTTAGTTTTTATTAAGCTTTTTTTAATATTATTTTCGACCTCTGTAATAATTACGATATCCAGATGCAGTTATCCATTTAAATATTATATTTATTGCGTAATAATAACACAATGGAATTTGTGCAGTTATTTACCAGTTTTAAACCAATTAAACTTCTCATATGCGATTAAAAATTACTCTTCTGCTTGCGCTGTGTGTAATGCTATTTAATTTTAGCACTATACCCGTTAAGCCAAGGATACTGGTGTTTACCAAAACATCCGGCTATCACCACGAATCTATTGCGGTAGGCGTACCTGCCATTATGAAACTGGGGGCCGAAAATAATTTCCTGGTAGATTCTACCTCCGATGCTTCTAAAATAAACGAAGCTAACCTAAGCAAATACAGCGCGGTTGTATTTTTAAGCACTACCGGCTACATGCTTAACACCTACCAGCAGGCAGATCTGCAACGCTACATGCAGGCAGGCGGTAACTTTGTTGGTGTGCACGCTGCTGCCGATGCCGAGTACGATTGGAAATGGTACGGCCGCTTAGTGGGCGCTTATTTTTTAAGCCACCCCGAGCAGCAGGAAGCCACTTTACGCGTGGTAGATAAAAACCATCCCTCAACCCGCACCACACCCGGGGAATGGAAAAGAAAAGACGAGTGGTACAACTACAAATCTATTGCTACAGACCTCCACGTGCTGATCAACCTGGATGAAAGCAGCTATAAAGGCGGCCAGAACGGTGCAAGCCACCCTATTGCATGGTACCACAACTTTGAGAACGGCCGCGCGTTTTACACCGGCCTGGGCCACACCAACGAATCGTACAGCGACCCTGTGTTTTTAAAACACCTGCTGGGCGGTATCCAATATGCTATTGGCGATAACAAAAAACTGGATTACTCTAAAACTACTGTACTACGCGTACCGGAGGAAAACCGTTTTGTAAAAACCCAATTACTTACCGGCACCCTGTTTGAGCCTACCGAAATGGCCATACTGCCTAACTACGATGTTTTGATAGCGCAACGCCGCGGCGAAATTATGCTGTATAAAAACGGCACTAAAAGCGTTAAACAGGCAGGCTTTTTAGATGTTTACTGGAAAACACATACCAAAGGCGTTAATGCCGAAGAAGGTGTTTTAGGTTTACAGATAGACCCTGATTTTAAAACCAACCACTTTGTTTACGTTTATTACAGCCCGGCAGATACATCGGTAAACCGTTTATCGCGCTTTACTATGGCTGGTGACACCATCGATAACAAAACCGAAAAGGTTGTTTTAGAGATGTACTCACAGCGCGAGATCTGCTGCCATACAGGTGGCTCTATCGCCTTCGGTCCGGATAGAACACTGTTTCTTTCGGCGGGTGATAACTCTACCCCGTTTGATGAGCGTAAAGAAAAAAGCTATGATACCCATGCTTTTGCCCCGCTTGACGATCGCCCGGAATACCTTAACCACGATGCAAGGCGTTCTGCCGGTAACACCAACGATCTGCGCGGAAAGATCCTGAGAATTAAAATGAACGAAGATGGTACCTACACCATCCCCGAAGGCAACTTATTTAAACCGGGTACCCCTAAAACCCGCCCCGAAATTTATGTAATGGGCGACAGGAACCCTTACCGTATCTCGGTGGATCAGAAAAACGGTTTCCTTTACTGGGGTGAAGTTGGCCCCGATGCACAGGCCGATAGCTTAGATACCCGTGGCCCGCGTGGTTACGATGAGTTTAACCAGGCCCGTAAAGCAGGCTTCTTCGGCTGGCCGTTCTTTGTAGGTAATAACTACGCTTACCATGCTTATGATTACGCAACAGGCGTATCAGGCCCGGCGTTTGACCCTATGCACCCGGTGAACAATTCTAAAAACAACACCGGTTTAACAGACCTGCCACCTGCACAACCAGCGTTTATCTGGTACCCTTACGCGGCATCTCCAGATTTTCCGCAGGTAGGTACAGGCGGCCGTAATGCAATGGCAGGCCCGGCTTACTACACAGATATGTTCCCGAAGGCTACCCGTATGCCCGATTACTTTAACAAAAAAGTAGTTTTTTACGATTGGATCCGTGGGTTTGTGAAACTATTAACCCTGCAGCCAAACGGCGACCTTGACAAAATGGAGCCATTTATGGCAGGCACCAAATTCAATAACGTTATTGATATGGAAACCGGGCCCGATGGTAAAATTTACATGCTGGAGTACGGCTCTGGCTGGTTCTCTAAAAACAAAGATGCCGGTATAGCACGTATTGATTACAACAGCGGCAACCGCCCTCCAGTTGTAGCAAGCGTTAGCGTTGATAAAGCATACGGCTCGGTACCGCTGCCGGTAGTATTAACCGTTAAGGCAACCGATCCGGAGAAAAACAAGATCACCTATGTTTGGAACCTGGGCAATGGCGTTAAGAAAACTACGGTTGTGCCTAAACTGGCATACGCATTCCCTAAAAAGGGCAACTATGTAGTTTCTGTTGAAGCACGGGACGAAGAAGGCGCTGTTAGTGATGCCAAAATGGTTACCGTTTATGCCGGCCAGGATTCGCCTGATATGAAAGTTAAACTGGCAAACATTAAAGCCAACGCAGCAGGTAAAGCTTTAATGATGACGCTTGATTGCCAGGCTTGCCATAAAGTTTCAGAAAAATCTGTTGGTCCGTCTTTCACAGCGGTAGCAAATAAATATCCAAATAATGCAGCATCTACTGCACACCTTACACAAAAAATTGTGAATGGCGGACACGGTGTTTGGGGCGATGTGGATATGCCTGCCCACCCGGCGTTAAAACCGGCTGACAGCAAGAAGATCATTAACTGGATCTATTCACTTAAATAATAAAAAATCTTTTTCTTTGCAGCGGATATGATAAGTTAACATCATATCCGCTTTATTTTTACCATGAAAAAAATCTACACCCTAATTTTAATGCTGACAGCATTTTGCTCAGCCTTTGCCCAAAACTTTTCGGGGACGGTTACCACTACCAAAACCGAACCTATCCCCGGTGCTACAGTAAGCTTGTTAAACACCAATTACACTACACAAACCAACAACCAGGGTAACTTTACCTTTAAAAATGTACCTGCAGGTAAGTATGTATTGCGTGTAAGCAGCGTGGCCTATGCTGCGGTTAACCAAAACATTACCATTAGCGCGCAGGCGCAAAGCACCACCATACAGCTTACCGAAGCTGCCAACCGTTTGGATGAAGTGGTGGTAACTGCTCAAAAGCGCGAGGAGGCTGCACAGGAGGTTCCTTTCAGTATCTCCACCCTATCTGCTAAGCAGGTGAGAGATTACCGCATCTGGAACCTGAAGGACATTACGGCTATTGTGCCAAACTTGTACTCTTCAGACCCGGGAGATAACCGTATTGTAACCGGTATTCGCGGTGTTGCAACCACCTCTTACGATCCATCTATTACCACTTATATTGATGGTGTGAACCAGTTTAGCCTGGATACTTACATCCCGCAGCTTTTTGATGTGGAAAGCGTGGAAGTTTTGCGCGGCCCGCAGGGAACTTTATATGGCCGTAATGCTATGGGTGGTGTTATTAACGTAATAACTAAACAACCTACCAACCAGGTAAGCGGCTTTGCCGAAGCTAACTATGGTTCATTCGGCCAGCAGCGTTACAGCCTGGCTTTTCGCGCACCGCTGATAAAGGATAAACTTTATTTTGGCGCAGCCGGTTTATACAATGGCATGGATGGTTTTTACACCAACCTGTTTAATAACACCAAGCTGGATAAACAACATTCGTTCCTAGCGAATTACTACTTAAAGTACCTGGCGACACAAAAATTTGCGTTAACGCTGAATGTGAAACATTATGCCAACCGAAATAATGGCCCTTTTGCCTTATCAGGCTCGCCTGAAGATGCGATAGAGAACCCTTTCCAGGTGAACCAAAATGCGACTACAAAGATGATCGATAACATCTTCAATGCTTCGTTATCGGCCAGCTACACAGGTAAAAATTTCAACTTTATCTCCAACAGTGCGTATCAAAAAAACTACCGTTACTATACCGTACCAATAGACGGTGATTTTTCTCCTTTAGATGCGGTTAGTGTGATCAACAACTACGGCAACAAATTTAACAAAGTAGAAGTTGCCACACAGGAGTTCCGTTTCTCATCCCCTGCTGCAGCTACTAACATTAAATGGACCGCCGGTGTATATGGTTTCTACCGCTACAGCCCAACTAAATCGGGCACGCACTACGGCGAAGATGCTGGTTTGTTAGACCCTAATATACCTGTTAATTCAACCGCAATTAACACCAACATAGAGCGTAATTACGGTACAGCGGCATTTGGCCAGGTAACCTTTGTGCTCGATCCGAAATGGGACCTTACAGCCGGTTTGCGTTATGATTACGAACACAAGAAAACACGCGTAATAGGCGAAGCGCAGTTAGGTAACGATATGTTCCCTACCCAAAACGATAGTTCTGCTACAGCCGGCTTTAAAGCCTTTACGCCTAAGTTGAGCTTAGCATACCATATCTCTAACGATAATCATTTATATGCTACCTACAGCAGGGGTTTCCGTGCGGGGGGTTTAGGTCAGTTAGGTCAAAATCCTCAGGCTGAACCGCCATTGGTAGCTTTTAAACCGGAGTATAGCAGCAATTACGAGTTAGGTTCAAAAAACATGTTCCTTAACAACAAATTGCGTGTAAACGTGTCGTTATTCTACGTACGTATAAACGATGCACAGGTACCAACTTTAATTTTACCTGATGCTATCACCATTACTAAAAATGCAGGTAAACTGAGCAGCAAAGGTGCAGAGGCAGAAATTGCCGCCACGTTGTTAAAAGGCTTTGATGTATCTTACAACTTTGGTTACACCCACGCCCGTTACAAGGACCTGCTGATATCAAGCGACAACAATGCAGTAGACCTGAAAGGTAACCGCCAGGTTTACACGCCAGATTTTACATCAATGCTGGCCCTGCAATACGGTTATGATGTAGCTAAAGACGTTAAACTAATTGCCCGCGGCGAATGGAAAGCCTTAGGCACCACATACTACGACTTAGGTAATAACATTAAGCAAGATGGTTACAGCGTATTTAACGCACGCATAGGCGTAAGCACCAAACGCTTCGATCTGTTTGCATGGGGCAGCAACCTGGGCAACAAACGCTATATTGATTACGCATACAGCTTCGGTGCATCGCACTTAGGCAATCCACGCATGTATGGCGCTACTTTAAGAACTTCTTTTTAAGTTTTTAAGTGGCGGTAGCAGTTAGGTTACAACTATAAAAACTACAGTTACTCAATAAAATAAAGCAAGAAAGGTCCCGGAAATCCGGGACCTTTCTTGTTTAATACCCACAACAGTGCAGTCGCTCGGCTCCAGCCGGGTGACTGCTATTATAAGGCCTCCGGCCGCCTCATTTGTGTATGGCGGCGGTACGCCGCTGAATAATCGCCACCCGGACGGAGCCAAGCGACGGTTGCGTTTTGCAATAAAACAAAAAAACGCCCCGGCAAATTCACCGGGACGTTTCATTCAAACTACTCACACATTCTTATTTCCAGCCGCCGCCCAATGAACGGTACAGCTCAGATACTGCGTCAAGTTGGGTACGTTTTACGGTAGCCAGCTCAAGCTCGCTTTGTAAAACATTACCCTGTGCGGTAATAACTTCTAAATAGTTTGCCATGCCATTGCTGAACAATAATTTGGCATTAGTTGTAGCCTGCTGCAAGGTTTTAACCCTGTTGGCAGCAATTACCTGCTGTTGTTTTAGTTTTTCTATTCTTACCAAGGCATCGCTTACCTCGCCTACCGCGTTCAGTACCGACTGGCGGAACTGTAATACAATTCTCTCACGTTCAACCTTAGCTACTTCGTAGTTAGTTTTTAATTGCTTGCGTGCAAATATCGGTTGTGTTAAACCACCCGCTACGGTACCAAATAATGATGCCGGGATATTAAACCAGTTGCTGGCACGGAATGAATTTACACCGCCGCTTGCCGTAATAGTTAAGGCCGGGTACATACTTGCTTTTGCAATACCAACATTAGCATTGGCAATGTTTAAAGCCAGCTCCGAACTTTTAACATCGGGCCTGCGGCTTACAATGGCCGATGGCACGCCTGCTGAAAGATTCTCAGGAACTATCTGATCATCCAGTTTTGCGCTGCGGGTAATTTTATCAGGCAATTCGCCGGTTAAAATACGCAGGGCGTTTTCCTGTATGGTGATGTTCTGCTCAAATTGTGGTACTAACTGCTCGGCAGCCTGGCGTTGCGCTTCGGCTTGTTGTACAGCTAATGAAGTAACCTGGCCGGCATCAAATTGCAGGCGGATAATGCGCAAAGTGCTATCATTTAATATAACGTTCTTTTGCGCAATAGCCAGCTGATCATCCAGCATCAGGAGGTTGTAATAACCTTGCGATACACTTGCAACAATGTTGGTTTGTATTGCTTTTTTAGCCTCGGCAGTTTGCAGATAAGCGGCTAAAGCACCACGCTGGCGGTTTTTAATTTTACCCCATATATCTGCTTCCCATGACAGGGCCAGGTTGGCAGAATAATCTTCGATGTGTTTGGTACCTACAAACTGGTTAAGGCTAAGTCCGTTAAGGCTGTTATCGCTCGGGCGGTTGGTGTTAGCCGTTACGTTTGCACTTAACTGCGGAATGTAATCCCATTTTACACGTTTGAATAATAACTGAGATGATTCGATATTCTTAACCGCAATCTGCAGATCGTAATTCTTCACAATAGCACTGTCTATCAGTTTCTGCAGGGTAGCATCAGCAAAAAAGCTTTTCCATTGGATATCAGCAATGCTGGTAGTATCGCCTACTGATGCTTCATTCCTGAAGTTGGCCGGTAAGGCTGCTTTGGGTGTTTCAACATCCTTTGAAACTGTACAGGCGCTTAATACTAAAAGCATTAAACCTGTAAACCCGTATATATATTTTTTCATTGTTTTATTTTGATTGTGTGTTCGTTTGAAGCCTCTCCCCTTTCGGGTTTTATCAACCCCTCTCCACCGGAGAGTGGTTAGATTGAGGTTATTAGATCATCTGATTTTCCAATTGTTTAGCGTGCTCGTCTTCAGATGTTTTCTCTAAGTGTTTGGCAACTGGCGCACCGCTTATTTTCTCCTGCAGGTGCTGGAAGATCACAAACAGTACCGGGATAATAAATAACCCTAATACCACACCCGAAACCATCCCGCCGGCGGCACCTATACTGATAGAGTGGTTACCCTGTGCAGACGGGCCGGTTGCAATACTCATTGGGAACAACCCGAACACGAATGCAAGTGATGTCATGATGATTGGGCGCAGCCTTAACCTTGATGCTTCGATGGCCGATTCTACCAGCCCGTAACCTGCCTTGCGGCGCTGCACGGCAAACTCAATAATAAGGATGGCGTTCTTGGCCAGCAAACCGATAAGCATGATCAGCGCTACCTGTACGTAAATGTTGTTTTCGATACCGGTTAAACCTAATACCACAAACACACCGAAGATACCTGTAGGGATAGAAAGGATTACTGCCAGCGGCAAAATGTAGCTTTCGTACTGTGCCGATAACAGGAAGTACACAAACACCAAACATAACAGGAACACTACGGTTGACTGGCCTCCTGAGGAGATCTCCTCGCGGGTTTGGCCCGAGAACTCGTAAGCAAAACCTTGCGGTAATTCTTCTTTAGCAGTTTCCTGGATGGCCTTAATAGCATCACCAGAGCTGTAGCCCGGTTTAGGAATTGCATTCACCTGGATAGAGTTGAACAGGTTGTAACGCGATGCGGTTTCTGAACCATACACACGGGTTAGTTTAACCAATGTATTGATAGGTACCATTTCGCCTGTTTTGTTTTTCACGAATACACGGTCGATAGATGCAGGGTCGGTACGGTCGGCAATATCAGCCTGTACAACCACACGGTAGTATTTACCAAAACGGTTAAAATCTGATGCCTGTGCGCTACCAAAGTAAGCCTGCATGGTTTGCAGTACATCCTTAACGTTTACGCCTAACTGGTTGGCTTTTTCGTCGTTAACTTCTAATTGCAGTTGCGGATAATCGGCTTTAAATGTAGTGAAGGCATAGGCAATGGCAGGTTTAGCCATCAGCTTACCAATAAAGTTGTTGGCCACGCCACTAAACTTATCCAGCTTACCGCCGGTTTTATCCTGCAGTACCATGTCAAGCGCCTCTACGTTACTAAAGCCCGGTACAGTTGGGAAACTGAACACAAAGAAACTACCTTGTGTAATGGCGCCTAATTTGCCGCGGATGATGTTCTGAATATCATTGATATCTTTCACATCACCACGATCTTCATTTGGTTTTAACAGTACAAATATTACCGCTGCCGATGGGCTGCTGGAGTTGGTTAACAAGTTAAAACCCGAGATTGCGGTAACAAACCTTGCAGATGGTAGAGCGCTCAGTTCTTTTTCGGCTTTCTCCAGCATTTTGGTAGTACCATCTAATGATGTACCAGATGGCGTTGATACCGAGATAGCTACGAAACCCTGATCTTCTGTAGGGATAAAGCCCGATTTGGTATGGCCTACCAGGTAAACTGTAAACGCTGTAATAAGCGCTAAACCACCCATGCTTATCCATTTATTTTTGATAAGGAATTTAATACCGCCTACATACCGGTTGGTAAGGGCTGTAAAGCTGCTGTTAAAACCGGCATAAAATTTCTCGGTAAAGCTTTTCTTAACTACAGGTTCGCCTTCTTTAGCGTGGTTGCTTTTTAAGAATAAGGCTGCCAAGGCAGGGCTTAAGGTTAAAGCGTTAACCGCAGAAATTAAGATAGCTATTGACATGGTGAACGCGAACTGCCTGTAGAAGATACCGGTTGAACCGCTCATGAAACCTACCGGTAAAAACACTGCCGCCATTACCAGGGTAATAGAGATGATAGCGCCGGTAATTTCGTGCATAGCTTCTGTAGTTGCAGCTTTGGCACCTAAATGCTTATGCTCCATTTTAGCATGCACCGCCTCTACCACCACAATGGCATCATCCACCACAATACCAATAGCCAGTACAAGGGCAAACAGCGTAAGCAGGTTGATAGAGAACCCAAACAATTGCATAAAAAAGAACGTACCCAAAATAGCCACCGGAACCGCAATGGCCGGGATAAGGGTAGAACGGAAATCCTGCAGGAAGATGAACACCACAATGAACACCAGTATAAAGGCCTCAACTAAGGTATGCTGTACCTGGGTGATAGATTCATCCAAAGCAGTTTTGGTACGGTAGAACTGGTTCCATTTGATACCGGCAGGGAAATCCTTAGCGGCTTTCTCCATCACCTTATCTACTTCTAACTGAATTTCGTTAGCGTTAGAACCGGCTAATTGGATCAAACCGATAGCTACACCGTTTTTACCGTTTAAGTGGGTTGCGCTGGTGTATGAGTAAGCACCCAATTCTACACGGGCAACATCTTTTAAGTGCAGTACACTACCATCTGCATTAGCGCGGATAGCAATGTTATCGTATTCTTCTGGCTTGGTAAGCTTACCTTTATATTTAATAACGTATTCAAAAACCTCGTTGCTGCGTTCGCCCAATTTACCGGGGGCAGCTTCCAGGTTTTTATCCTGTATGGCGGCCATTACTTCGGCCGGGGTTATTTTGTATGCGGCCATTTGGTTAGGGTTTAGCCAAACACGCATCGAGTAATCTTTAACACCACCAAATATTACTGCCGAACCAATCCCCGGGATACGTTTAATTTCGGGGATAATGTTGATAGCGGCATAGTTGGCCACAAACGTTTGATCGTACTTTTTAGGGTCTTCGGTATACATACCAACCGCACCAATCAAACTGTTTTGCTGTTTGGTGGTGGTGATACCCTGCTGAACAACCTCGGCAGGTAACTGTGCAGTAGCTTGTGCCACACGGTTTTGCACGTTTACGGCAGCCTGGTCGGGGTCGGTACCTTGTTTAAAGTAAACGGTAATGGCTAAAGTACCATCGTTACTGGCGGTAGAGCTCATGTAGCTCATGTTTTCCACACCGTTGATAGATTCTTCCAGCGATGGTGCTACGGAACGTAATACGGTTTCGGCATTTGCGCCGGGGTAAACAGCGGCTACCAATACTGCCGGAGGGGCAATATCAGGGAATTGCTGCAAGGGCAATCTTGTTAAACCAAGCACACCCAGTATCACCAATAAGATGGAGATCACTGTAGACAGCACCGGTCTTTCTATGAATTTTTGAAACATGACTTTAAGTTTTTATGTGTGAGTTTTGAATGTAGCATCCCCTCTCCTCCTCAAAAAGAGAAAGCGTACGGGCATTGAGAGTCAAGAGATTAAAGATTAGAGTCAAGAGGTAAGAACCAAGAGACAAGACACTTGTCAGCCGTTTAAACAGCTCCTTTTTATCTTGATTCTTGTCTCTTGGTTCTTAGCTCTTGATTCTTATTTCTTGATTCTTCTTATTTCTGAAAGAATTATTTCTGTACTACTGCAGCTACTTTGTCGGCTGTTTTTTCCGGTTTTATAACCGTGCCTTCCTGTAGTTTATCCATACCGCTTAGTACAATCTGGTCGCCAACTTTAATACCGTCTTTTACCAGGTAGTTAGCACCGCTTTTACCTACAATGGTGATAGGTACTTTTTTCACTTTGTTGCTATCAGCAACTGCAAAAACAAATACTTTATCCTGCATTTCTACCGTGGCAGATTCTGGTACTATTAAAGCATCGGTATGCTGCAGGCTAAGGCGAACTTTACCTGTATTACCGCTGCGCAATAAACCTTGTGGGTTTGAAAAGCTTGCACGAACGGTGATGGCACCGGTTGTTTTATCAAACTGGCCGTCAATTACATCTATTTTGCCTTGTTTGCTGTATTCGCTGCCATCGGCAAGTAATAATGATACTGATGGTAAGTGGTTTAACTTATCTTTTAAAGTAGCACCCGGGTACTGGTCTTTAAAGGCTACGAAATCTTTTTCGCCAAGTGCAAAGTACACATGTACATCGTGTACATCAGATAACTGGGTTAAGGCTTCAATATCCTGCGGGGTAACCAAACTACCTTGTTTTTTAACCAGGCGGCCAATGTAACCGCTTACAGGTGCTTTAATTAAAGTGTAACCTACGTTGATCTGCGCGGTAGCTACGTTAGCTTTAGCCGATTCGATATTGGCTTTAGCTACCTGGTTGGCTGCCTTGGCTGTTTTTAACTGGTAATCTGATACTACTTTGTTGGCAACCAGCGGGGTAAGTTTGTCAATTTCCAGCTGGGTGTTTATTAAAGCAGCTTCTGATGCATGCAGGTTAGCTAAAGCGTTGTTTAAAGCTGCACGGTAAGGCTGCTCGTTTATTTTAAAGATGGGTTGACCGGCAGATACAAATGCGCCTTCGTCTACAAATACTTTATCTAAAGTACCGCTTACCTGTGGGCGAACTTCTACGTTAACAGTACCTTCTATTGAAGCAGGGTAATCCTGGTAAGTAGTTTGGGTACCGGCTACTATGTTGGCTACCGGCAAAGTTGGCGGCGGCGGGGCCTGTGCTGTTTGTGGTTGCGAAGAGCAACTAAACAATGCTATGGCAATGATTGCGATTAAGATACTTTTCATGATGATTAATTTTGTGCGTGAGTGAGTTGGATTAAATGCTGCCCTAAGGCTGTTGATATATATTGATTCGGTAGTTTTCATTTGTATTGTGTATTCAATTGAGATGCCATGTAAATAACAATCTCATTCTTAGCTATTTATATTATCGCGCTTTGGTTAGGTAATCACGGCATATCGTTATGCGCCGAAATATCCACGAAATAAGATCAAGCCTGCTGAGCTAACGACATCGAAACGAATTAGATGTTACAACACCGTTAAACTGTTTAACAGTGTTAAGTAATGATTGCGGGTTGTAGTTAATTTGCTTCATAATATTTATTATTAATAATGTGTGATGTAGTAGAACTTTATATTTAACAGCGTTAGATATCCTAACACTGTATCTTATTAATTAAAAAAATTAAGGGGTAATAGATTTTATAATGCCGGTAACTGCATCATTTAATACCTGGCGGTTAACCTCGTCGGTATTGCCCCTTCTTAGTATATTGATAGAAATTAAACCATGCACTACCGACCAAAAGGTATAGTACTTGGTACAGATCACTTCCGAATCTACATTGTCAATTTTCATTAACGATGCAATTGCCGCGCTGAACAGATCCCAAGGCATTTCCTGCTCTTCCAAATCGTTCACCTGGTCACAGGCGCAACTCATCGAGATACCGAACATCAGTTGATAATACTCCCTGTTTGCAAAAGCAAAGTTCCAGTAAGCCAGCCACATGGCCTCCAGTTGTTTATCCGGTGTGGTGTACTGGTCATGTGCGGCACGCAGGTCTTTTGTAAGTAACAAATAACCTTTGCGGGTTAGCTCCAGCAGAATAGCATCTTTATTAGAGAAGTACTCATATATAATAGGAGCCGTATATTCAATTTTATCGGCAATCTTGCGCATGCTTAAAGCTTGCCATCCATCCTCTTTAACAATATCAAGCGCGGCATCAAGGATGTTCACCCTTGTTTCCTCTTTTAACCTTAATATTCTGTCTTTACTTGCCATTTTATTTACCCTATTAAATTATTTAACAGCGTTAAGCAAATGTACAGTGATAAATTAAACACCGTTTCATCCTATTGTCATTAATCTATTTAAGACAAAAACGCTTAAAGCCGCCCTAAATTAACATTATTACAAACACGATACCATTTTTGCCTGTTACTATTACAAAGTTTATCAGTTTACAGTTATGGCCGATATTGCAAAGCGCTTTCCGCAGAACCCGTTGTTATCTCCTTCACATCTTAAAGCAAGCCTGGATGGGTTGCATATAGCCTGTTTGCTTAACCCCGGTGCGTTTAAATTTGATGGCAAAACCTGGCTGCTGGTAAGGGTTGCCGAGCGGCCCCAACAATCTGAAGTGGTGGTATCCTTCCCTATTTTAACGGAAACCGGCGATACCAAAATTATGGAGATTGCCCTGAACGATGCCGACCTGATAGCCACAGATGCCCGTGTGGTGCGTTATAAAGGTGTGGATTACTTAACCACACTATCGCACCTGCGCCTGCTTTGCAGCGACGACGGTATTAAGTTTTACGAACCTGAAGGTTATAAATACTTGTTTGGATCCGGCCCTTTACAAACCTTCGGCATTGAAGATTGCCGCGTTACCTGGCTGGAAGATAAGTATTACCTCACCTTCACAGCCGTATCCGACAGCGGCGTGGGCGTAGGCATGCGCACCACTACCGACTGGAAAACCTTCGAGAGCCATGGTATGATCCTCCCCCCGCATAATAAAGATTGCGCCATATTTGAAGAGAAGATAAACGGCATGTACTACGCCCTGCACCGCCCCAGCAGTGTGGATATTGGCGGTAACTATATCTGGCTGGCCCAATCACCGGATGGTGTGCACTGGGGAAACCACAAATGTATTGTAAAAACCCGCGAAGGCAGCTGGGACCGTGCCCGTGTTGGTGCCGGCGCCGCACCCATAAAAACTGATAAAGGCTGGCTGGAGATCTACCACGGTGCCAACCACGAACACCAATATTGCCTGGGCGCATTTTTGCTCGATCTGGATGACCCTTACAAAGTATTAGCCCGCACTATTGAGCCTATTATGGTGCCTACCGAACCTTACGAACTAACCGGCTTTTTCGGCCATGTGGTGTTTACCAACGGGCATATTCTACAGGATGACGGCGATACCATTACTATATATTATGGCGCGGCGGATGAGCATGTTTGTGGCGCGGATTTTTCTATAAAAGAGATATTTGCCGCCCTGGGACACGATTAAGGGATTAGGATTAAGACAGGATTTTTTCTTTTTACTAATGCTTAAAAAAGGGGTATAATTCTGCCTGTTCCAAAAATTCGTTTAATTCCATTTCAGACTATTCCCCTTCTACTTCGGGCGCTGTCCTCACAGCCGCCCTTAAACTCGTCAAAGCTGATTCAAAGGCATCTGAAATTTTATAAACAGCCATTGCGTAACCGAAAGGTTTCCTGTATATTTGTAACCGAAAGGTTTCACATAGCCTGATTTTATGAGAAGAGATGTATTCCAGGCTATTGCCGACCCCACCCGCCGCGAGATCATAAACATGTTAGCCACGCAGCAGCTTAACCTGAATGCAGTGGCCGATAATTTTGATATCAGCAGACCCGCGGTATCTAAACACATCCGCATTTTAACGGAGTGCGGTTTAATAACCGTTAAACAACAGGGTCGCGAACGCTTTTGCCGCGCGAACCTGCAGAAGCTAAAACAGGTAGTTGATTGGGCCGATCAGTACCGCACCTTTTGGAATAACAAGCTGGATGCCCTGGAGAACTTCTTGAACGAGGAAACAAAACAATAACCAATAACATATTATGGAAACACAACCACTGATTGTTGAACGGCTGCTGAATGCACCCGCAAGTAAAGTTTGGGCGGCACTTACCGATAACGATAAGATGAAGCAATGGTATTTTAAGCTTGAAAGTTTTGAGCCGCGTGTGGGCTTTGAATTTTCCTTTGCCGGCCAGGGTCAAAAGGGCGAGAAATACATTCACAATTGCCGCATTACCACTGTTGAACCCGAAAAGAAACTAAGCTATACCTGGGCGTATGCCGATTACCCGGGTGAATCTGAAGTAAATTTTGAGCTTTTTCCCGAAGGGGATAAAACATTGGTACGCATAACGCACACCGGTTTGGAAACCTTCCCGCAAGACAGCCCGGATTTTGGCATCGCAAGTTTCAGCAAAGGCTGGAACTATATACTTGGCGAAAGCTTAAAGAAGTTTGTGGAAGAAGTTTAACGGCACATATATATTATAAGAACAGAAAGCCCGGTACAAATAGTTTGCACCGGGCTTTCCATATATTGCAGTAAATATTATTTACCGGTTTTTGCCGGAGGTGTAGTTGGTGATGTAGCCGGTGTAGTTGGCATAGTTGATGGTGACGTAGTAGGAGTTGTAGGGCTATTTGGTACTGTAGGGCTGGTTGGGCTTGTAGGTACCGTTGGTGTGCTCGGGTTTGGTACTGTTGGGCTTGTAGGCACCGTAGGGTTAGTAGGGCTGGTTGGCGATGTTGGGTTTGTTGGTGTTGTAGGATAGCTTGGCACCGTTGGGCTTGTAGGGCTGGTTGGTGTTGTAGGCGTAGTTGGTATAGTAGAAGGCGTAGTTGCAGGCCTTGTTGTTTTAACTTTTTGCCTTGGTTTAATAGTAGTATCCTTAGTTGATTGCGCCATTGCGCTTCCGAATGCAAACGAGGCAGCTAATGCCATTATCACTGTTATCTTTTTCATGGTATAATTTATTTAATGGTTTATTATATTAACTATAGAATAAACACCGTGCCAAAAAAGCTATCACCAAGAAATAATTTATAAAAAATCAGTTCTACAGTTGGCTAATTAATCCCCGCTTAAATAAATCTATACACCTTTTTTGGCACGCAGAGGCAAATACCAGGTTTCGTTATTTTGAGACACTTTTATTTAAATTAATAATTACGTGTTTTTTTAACTAAAAATATTAATTATTCCAAAAAGCTATAACTAGACTCTAATTATGAAAAAAGAAACTACCTCTGAACCTAAGTTCAAACCAAAACCTCGGTAAAGGCATAACCCGCTTTGCTCGAACTGTTTATAGATGGCGTACGCGACCTGTACTGGGCCGAAAACCACCTGGTAAAATCGTTACCTAAAATGATAATGGCAGCCACTTCTCAGCAGCACTATCGAAACTCATCTTGAACAAACCAAAGAGCATGTAGCCCGATTGGAACAAGTGTTTGGTTTACTGGGCGAAGATGCCATTGCCAAAAAATGTGATGCAATGGAAGGCCTTGCCAAAGAAGGTGAAGGCATTGTAGAAAGTACCGAAGCCGGAACAGCCACGCGCGATGTGGGCATTATACTGGCATCACAAAAAATTGAACATTACGAAATTGCCAGCTATGGCGGTTTAACACAACTGGCTAAAACCCTGGGTTTAGATGATGTTGCAGAGTTGCTATACCAAACGCTTAGCGAAGAAAAAGAAGCCGACCAGCTGCTTACCGAGGCGGACTGAACTTTCAACAAATCCCTATCAACGTGCCGGTAGTACCGGTTTATAATAACCAAAGGGATGGTTTTTCGAGGCAGAACATCGATAGCGGAAAAACTGCTTACGGACCAAACTCCCTAAACGGCAATTTACCGGCGCAGGCTAAAGCTGCTGAAGGCGGCTACACCAGCTACCCCAAAAGAATAGATGCACGCAAAGTAAGGGCACGCAGTAAAAGCTTTTTTGATCATTTCAGCCAGGCCAGGTTGTTCTTTAACAGCCAGTCGGACCCTGAAAAGAACCATATAACAGATGCCCTAAGCTTTGAATTGGGCAAGGTAAAAACGGTTGCCATTCGCGAGCGGATGCTTGGCTTATTGGCACTTATTGATAAAGAACTTGCTGCAGGCGTTGCGTATGCGCTCGGCTTACATGTACCGGAATCTATCGGCCAGGTGAATCACAATGTACCTGCAGATGGCAACCCTGCCGATTACGAATCGGTACAGGTGGATGGTTCGCTTGCTGTATCTGATGCGTTAAGCATGGCCAATACAAAAATGCCCCCGAAATCCGGGGGCATTTTTGTATTGTATCGTTATCCTAAAAGAGCAAGCGCTTCTGTATTTCCCTGCTGTGCGGCCAGGTCATGAACTGACAGGCCCCTGGTATCCAAAATGGTTTTATCAGCACCTTTATCCAGCAATAGCTTCACCATATTATTGCGGCCAAACATAGCTGCAAACATTAGTGCCGTACCGCCGTTGCCATGCTGCCGGTTCATATCCGCGCCACGTTCAATCAGCAATTCCGCAATTTCGGGGTAACCTTTAAAGCAGGCACCCATTAAAGCAGTATTACCCCCAAAGTCGCCCAGGTTAATATCTGCTCCGGCGTCAAGCAGCGTTTTGGCTGCCTGGTACTGGTTGTTGTAGCAGGCTATAATCAAAGGCGTAAAACCTTTCTCGTCTTTAAAATTTACGTCTGCATGTTCCTTTATGGCTTCCTGTAATACAGGGATTTCGCCAATACGGGCAGCTTGTATAATTACACTTTTTAGTTGTTGTTGATCCATATAAACAGAACCTTTCAACCTTAATAAAGTTTAATATTAAGAACGGTTTTGGCAGATATATTTACAGTTTCACCACCATCTTTTTACCTAAGTAAACTACGCTCTTATCTGTTTTATCGGCGGTGCCGGTGTTTGAGCCGTGCGTGCCATTTACCATTACGATATTAAAGGTGCGCTTTTTAAGCATTCCTTTAAAGGTTCCTTTGGTATCAGATATAGTGAGCTGTTTCAACTTATCGTTATAGCTTAGGTTGAAAATGGCTTTAGCGCCTTTCTCGTAATTATAGTTATCATTCTCATCCTCGTAAAATTCAAACTCTCCGTTTGCACCGGGGTAAATGCGCAATTCAATTTTATCTGCCGGTTTCTCGGTAGCATATTGCATTACAGGGCCCATCGGGATGATTGAACCTGCGCGCACGTATAGCGGCATCATATTCATTGGCACGTCTACGGTAAGCTTTTGTCCGCCGTTTTGTATTGCGCCTGTCCAGAAATCGAACCATTTTGTGCCAGCAGGCAGGTATACTTCGCGGGTTTTGGACTTTTTATCGGCACCATCGCCGGTGTAAAGCTGAGCGGTAACCGGGTTTACTAAAAACGCCGGGCCAAACATGTACTGATCCGGTATGCCATACACATTAGGGTCGTTCCTGAAATCGAATGTAAGCGCACGCATCATGGTATAGTTCTCGGTATTTACGCGGCCTGCTAACGAGTAGATATACGGCAGCAGGCGGTAACGCAATTTATCAAAGTTCAGCAGGATGCTGCGGGTATCTTCGTCCCAATTTTTAGAGAAGATAGCACGCTCGCCCTTACCGTGGATCCTGAAGATAGGGCTAAACGCCCCAAACTGAAACCAGCGTGTAAACAACTCGCGGAACTCCGGTTTAGACCAATCGGCAGCTTTCCAGCCGTAATGGTAACCGCCAATGTCCGACGTCCAGTACGGGATGCCCGATGCACAGGCATTGATACCCTGCGGAACCTGGTTCTTAAAGTTCCAGAAGGTGCACTCAATATCTGATGACCATAAGGTAGATGCATTCCGCTGCTCGCCCGCGAAAGATTGCCTTACCAAAAAGAACGCACGCTTGCCCGGGATATCCCTGCGCCAGCCTTCGTAAACGCCTTTGGTGTGTTGTAAAGAATAGGTGTTAAAAAAGTCGATCCCTTTACCTGTGTAGAAATTTGCTTTACGGCGTTCATCCAGCAGGGCACCGTTATCCGGTTCGCATTGGTCAATCCACCAGGCGTCCCAGCCGTAGCGTTTCACCAGGCTGTCGCGGGCCTGCTGCCAGTAAAGCTCACGTGCTTTAGGGTTGTGGGCATCATAATAAGTATCAAACGTGTGGGTAACCACATTATCCCAGGTAATACTGGTTAGGCCGCCCATTTTGTCCAGTGCATCATAGTTAGGCGTGCCTTTACCAAACACCGGCCAGATGGAGATCATGGCGTGCAGGTTGGCTTTGTGCAGTTCGTCTATCAATTTCTTTGGATGCGGGTAACGCTCCGGTTTCATAATGTGCGAGCCAATTGGCAAAGGATCCCAGTAGTACCAATCCTGCACCAGCACATCCACCGGGATATTGTTGTTGCGGTAGTTATCTTTAACGGTTAGTATCTCCTCCTCGCTCAGGTACCTGTCTTGTGATTGAAACAAGCCATAAGCCCATTTACCAAACATTGGTGCACGGCCGGTAGCGGTACGATACAGATCTATGATCCTGTCGAAATCAGGGCCGTAGAAAAAGTAGTAATCTACCTGCTTGCCGCTTTCTGATACGTATTTAAACTTGGTGTTATCATCTTCGGCACCATAAAAGTTTGATGCGGAGTAGTTATCCCACATCAGCCCGTAGCCTTTGGTAGAAAGCAACACGGGGATGGCACCCGTTAAATATTTTATGGCCATATCCTGGTTGCGGCCCTTGTAGTTGATAGAAAGTGAATCCAGCGGGTGGCAGCCCAGGCCATACAGCGCTTCGTTTGCAGGTGAGGTAAATTGCGTAGTACAGTTATAAGTTTCTATACCGGCAATGGTTGCGGCAGCCATGGTCTTGTTGCTGCTGTCTTCAGCCGTGATCACTTTACCGCCCAGGTCGGTATAAGTGATGGCGTTGGTAGCCTTGTTTATGCGCAGTTTTAATTTGGCGGTGGTAATGGTAACCTCTGCTTTACCATCGGCAACGGTGTAGGCCACAGCCTGCGGCCATTTGTTATTCACTACTAATGATTCGGTAGCCGGGAAGGCATCAAATATGGTGTACTTTACTTCGATGATATCGGCGGCGCAGATATTAATTTTCATCAGGCCTTTGTCCAGTTTAAAAACTACCCCTTTGGCAGCTTTGGTAAAGGATACGATGGCAGCATTGGCGCTGCAAAAACTAAATAATAGCGCAAGCAGAATAATTGACTTTCTTAAGCGGAGCATAAGGAATATAAATGGTAAATGAATTTTTAAAGATACCACGGGCAAATGCAAGCCCTATATTTCAAATGTTCAATTATATATCAATTATGTTAAGGGTAGGCGTAAACAAGGATTAAGGAGATTAAAAAGCGTTCTTGTTCAGAGGCACTGAGCAGGAAAAAACGTGTTAGTGTTGTGTTAATAATGAACGTTAGTCTGCTCATAGCCGCAGGGGCCTATTACTTTTTGTCTTGATACAAAAAGTAACAAGACTTAGCATAGCGATCTCATGAACGCAGTGAATAACATCAAGACGAAAAAATCCTTCCCCCCACAGACCATCACATCGGCCCCGGTTTTTCGTTAGCCCACCGCTCTTCATTAGCTTACTTTACTACTTCGTTGAGGCAGTTTAAACTAACTGAAAAAAATCTACTTCAGCACCACCTTTGTAGCACCGTAACCAAATTTTTCTTTGCGGGCATCCATAAAGGTTTGCACTTTGGGGTGCTTGCTGAGCAGTTTGTGCAACTCATGTTTCAGGATACCGTTGCCGGTGCCATGGATAAAGGTAATATCGGGCATTTGGTGTACTATGGCGGCATCCAGGGCGTGTTTAAAATTGGTTACCTGTATGTTCAGGATCTCGCTGCTGGCTAAAAACTGGTAGTCATCGCGCAGTTTCTCTATATGCAGGTCAATTTCATTGGCAGGCTTCCTTACCTCCTGCTTCTCTTCGGCAGGTTTAAAAAAGCTTTCCTTTAGTTTTTGGGCGTCTATCACCAGTTCGGGTTCATCCAGTTGGATCATCCAGCCCTGCTGGTTTAAACCGGGCACATTTTTTTTTGCCCCGGAGAAATCCTTGGCTTTATACTGCTCGGTAACCGTTAACGGATCGAGCAGCGGCTGGTTTTGCTTGGTGTGAAACAATACCCTGAAATTAAATTTTGGCCACAATTGCAGATCAGCCAGTTTTGCCGAATAGATCTTGGCTGATGCATGGGGTTCGATGATACCTGCAAACTCTCCTTTCAACTGCTTCTGCTGATCGGTAACAAGGGATACCAGTAACTGGTAGGACGTTTGATTTATCAAATGCAAATGCACAACCGAGCCTGCCTTAGCATCGGCAACTACGGCAACGTACACGCCTTTGCTTTTAAACTCACCTGCCGGGATCACTATTTCGGCAGCCGGTTCTTCATCGCCTACCACCGCTTTGCCGTGGCCAAATACCGATGTTACCTTGCTGGCTAAAACAGGGATCTCAAAATCATCGTCGCCGGTAACGCCTATCATTTGCTCATCAATAATGCGGGTAACGTAACCCTCCATTTTCTCATCAACAAACCTTACAAAATCGCCCAATTTATATTTCATAATATACAAGTATGCGGCAAAGGTATTAATATCCCATAAGCCCGATAATTAAACTTACATTTACGTAGTAATTACGTTTTATTTTTTCAAAATAAATCTGATTTTTGCGGCTCCCTCACAATTAATTTTTAAGCGATGATACCTAATATCCCTGCCCCGTTGGATGATCATTTTCTAAAAAATGTATTCACCCATCACCTTAACCGTATTTACAACGGTAAATGCTTTCTCAAGAAACACCTCGAACATCTGGTTAGCCTGGCATCTTTTAAAGGCCTGCAGCTGGCTTTAGAAGAATTTGGCAGCGATGTAATTAAACAGATAGAGCGGATGGAAACCATTTACGCCATGATAGGCGAAACGCCCGTAAATGAAGATTGCAACCCCATAAAATCGATAATTAGGGATGAGTTTTGCCTGGATGAAAAGCAAACCATGCCTATTATGAACGATTTGGATCTGATGCTTTACATTCAGCTGCTGGAACATGTGAATATCACCTCCTACCGCATGCTTATTATGATTGCCCAGCTATTGAAGTATGATGACGTTAAACAGCTGCTTACCGAAAATTTTGACGAAAGCACCGATAACGACAAGCTGTTTACGCTGATAGCTAAAGAGTATATCACCAAAGACTAAAACACCCATCAAAAAAGCATAAAAAACAAAAGCCGGACATAAAGCCCGGCTTTGTTATAGTTATTTAATACCCCTACTAAAATAACTTTAAACAAAAGAATATAATAATATCAAGGCTCGCAAATTAATCTGCCCATCTCTTTGTAACAATTCGTTTACCTTGGTAGTCACAGATATAAATATTTAATTTGCGCCCTTTATTCATTGTTTCACATACAACACAAAAACCGTTTATATTTATGTTTAAACCCATTGTTTTAACCACCCTGTGCAGCCTGTTTTTAACAGCGTCGCAGGCGCAAAACCTGTATATGCCCCGCGAAATTAAGCAGGCATACACCAAAGGAACCCGCTCGCCGGATGGTAAACCCGGTAGCAAATACTGGCAAAATTTCGGCCGCTACAACATTGCCATTACTGTAGCCCCTCCTGGCCGTGCTGTAAAAGGTACCGAGCAGATCACCTATGTAAACAACAGCCCCGATACACTTAAGCGGGTAAACATAAAACTAATCCTGAACATACACCGCCCTGGCGCGGCAAGGGATGGCGGCACAAGCCTGGATTACCTTACAGATGGTATCCAGATAGATACTTTCCTGGTAGCGGGCGAAAAACGTAACTGGAACAATAAAGCCAATTCATCTACCAACCAGCTGGTATCGCTGCCCAAACCATTAATGCCGCACGATTCGGTAAAAATGAACATTGCCTGGCACTTTGATGTAAGCAAACAAAGCGGCCGCGAAGGGATGATAGATTCAACCTCTTACTACCTGGCCTATTTTTATCCCCGCGTATCTGTTTATGACGATTACCAGGGCTGGGACCGTGTAGCCTTTGTTGATTCTAAAGAGTTTTATAACGATTTTAACGATTACACCCTGAGTGTTACCGTGCCTAAAAACTATATTGTTTGGGCCACAGGGACCCTGCAGAACCCAACACAGGTTTTGCAACCCGAGTACGCCAAACGCCTGGAAACATCCATGACGAGCGACTCTACCATCCACGTGGCTACGCTGGAAGAAGTCACAGGCAAAAAGGTAACCAGCCAAAACGCCACAAATACCTGGATCTGGAAAGCGACCGACATCAGCGATATGGCTGTTGGCCTGAGCGACCATTATATTTGGGATGCGGGCAGCGTTATTGTAGATAAAACAACAGGCAGAAGATCGAGCATGCAGGCTGCGTACTCAGAGAAAGGTACAGATTTTAAAAAATCTGTACAGAATGGCCGCTATGCTTTAGGCTGGTTTAGTAATAACTGGCCGGGTGTACCTTATCCTTTCCCTAAGATGACGGCTTTTCAGGGCTTTGCCGATATGGAATACCCAATGATGGTAAATGATAGCCAAATGGGCGACCCGGGCTTTGCACAACTGGTGCAGGACCATGAGATAGCGCACACCTGGTTCCCCTTCTACATGGGTATCAACGAAAGCAAATACGCCTTTATGGATGAGGGCTGGGCAACCACCCTGGAGTACCTGATAGGTATCGATGAAAAAGGCCCGGCAGCAGCGGCTACATTCTACAAGCAATTTCGTGTTGAGGGCTGGATCAATGATAAAGCTACCGCAGAAGATCTGCCTGTTATTACCCCTTCTAACGAACAAACTGCAGGTTACGGTAACAATGCTTATGGCAAGCCATCGCTAAGCTACCTGGCTTTAAAAGATATGCTGGGCGATGAATTGTTTAAGCAATCCCTGCACGGTTATATGGACAGGTGGCACGGTAAGCACCCTATCCCGTGGGATTACTTTAACTCTATGAGCAACCTATCCGGCAAAAACTTAACCTGGTTCTTCAACAACTGGTTCTTTACCAATGGTTATGATGATTTGGCAATTGCCAGCCCGGTTAAAGGTAAAGACGGTTATACCATCACCGTTAAAAACGTAGGCGGTTTTGCTATCCCGTTTGATGTGGTATTAACCTTTGCCGATGGTACAACCAAAACCATCCACCAAACGCCGGCCATATGGGAGAAAAACCAAAAAGAAGCAACTGTAACGTTTAAAGCAGTTATCGGTAAAAGCTTAAAATCTGTAACGCTTGATAACGGCATTTTTATGGATGCCACGCCAAAGGATAACGTTTGGGAAGTGAAGTAGGGAATAAAGCGCTATTATTTTCCCCTATTGTCATTTCGCTGAACATGTGGGAGGAAAAGAACGGGGCGTGAAGAGAAATTTTGTTCATTAGATAGGCGTCGAATTGTTCATCCTCTACTTTACATAATTAACAAGACTTCTCGTCGCTGCGCTTCCCTCGAAGTAACAATGAAGCAAAACCTCTTAAACGCAAAGAACCCGGTCAATTGACCGGGTTCTTTGCGTTTATATAAGGTATCCTTATGCGTTCTGAACAGAGTTGTTCCAATCGCTTGCGGTAGCTTTTACTTTTGATTTTGCTTCGCCGTAACCGCTTTCAGCCTGGTCTTTAGCGCTGTTAACAGCATCTTCGGCATTGCCAACTAAATCGCTGTATTTAGATTTTACAGAATCTACAGCATTTGCGCTGTATTCTTTAACGCTTGAAGCGGTGTTTTGCGCTTTTGATTTTGCCGTATCGATAAGGTCGTTCACGTAATCGGCAATATCGCCTCTAAGCTCTTCGCCTTTTTCGGGAGCTAACAATAAGCCTAAAGCGGCACCGGCTGCAGCACCCACTAAAAGTGCTGCTATAATTTTTGCTTGATCTTTCATAATCTGTTACTTTTTAGTAGATGATTTGTAAATAGATAACAAACCCTGTGCCGTTGTGTTTAAATAATTAAAAAATAGTTAAAGGCTTTTAGGTAACAGGCAATTTGGCCCGATTATAGCCTTTTACAGCTTTTTGCGTGGCCCTTTTTGCTATATAGTTATTAAAAGGGTAATGCCACAAAAATATTTAAAGCCGATAAAAAGCTACTATTTATGGAAACAGTACTGCAATCAATACACTTCCGCAAGGTATTTTACCTGGTAACCGTTATAGCCATTATTATATTGTTCATTATAAAATACCAGGTGATTCCGGTGATCAACAGGCGCGAATCTACCTTCAAAAAAATTATCAGGCACGTGTTAGATACATTGATAGCCTTCCTGATAGCAGCCATTGCCATAGCCTCGGTATTGTTCTGGATGAGCGGGAACGAATAAGTTAATGTGTCTGCCGCTGAATGGCTGTAATATTAAAGTACTATCCTCACAATCAATTCATTATTCGAAATTCAGCATTCCTTGTTCGATATTTAATTCTTCGAAAATACGGCACAAAAAAAACGCCCGCTTTTGGCGGGCGTTTTTCTGTACGCTTGTGATTAACTATGATAATTAAACAACTTTTACATTTACTGCGTTCAGGCCTTTTCTGCCGTTCTCTACTTCGAACTCAACTTTATCGTTTTCACGGATTTCGTCGATCAGACCTGTTGAATGAACAAATACGTCTGCGCCGCCACCTGCTGGTGTAATAAAGCCAAAACCTTTTGTTTCATTGAAAAATTTTACTGTTCCTTCTTTTTGCATTATTTTATTTATTAAAGGCCGCAAGGTAGGGATAATAATTGGTATTAAGACGAATTTTAAATAACACTATCCTTATGTGCCCATATTTTACACAATATCCATATTATTTCTCATTGGTGCTCAGTACCGCCCCATCACTGCTAACATTTATTTTACGCACGTTTTCTGGTTGCGAAACTTTCCACTTGGCACGCCTTACCGCAAATAACCTGCTCTTGGCTATCCAGGTAAAACCTACCGTATCCCCCTGGTTACCACCGTAAATTAAAAAGTTTTCTTTGCTTTCTGCAATGTAGAAAGCCACATGCCCGCCGCCGGGGCGCACAAAAACCAGCGTATCTCCAAACATGGCATCCGTTTTCTCTACAAACGTTCCCCATTTAGACCACGCCAGGGATGATAAAAGTTCAGAATTGTATGGAAAGCCGGCACGCAGCGCACAAACACCCATAAAAAGGCCGCACCATGGTACGCTATCATCGGCATACCAGCCGGCTACGCCAACTTCTTTGGCCCATTTCATAATATCGGGATTGCTTCCGGTTCCTTTCAGTTCTAAAAGGCCGTAATGTTTTAATGCTTCCAGGAGCATTTTTGGGCCGGGTTCTTTGGCCACCCACTCGTAAGGTTTAGGTAATACTTTCATTGTATGTATTTTTTATATAAAAGTACATACATTTAGTATCAAAAATGGTGACAATAAAATGCCATATTTTGATACATTATTGTTTATCAGGCTACTATGGAAAGATGGCCACTTTGCAGCGTATCTTCAGAATCTTTCACAATGCCACGGATCTTTTCATCCAGCTCGTTAACGGTTATCTCCATCATATCAAAATAATTGAAGTAAATATTTTCCATTTTGATAAGGTCCATAATACCCAGCAGCGATGCAACCGGGCGGCGCAGCTCGTGCGATTGCATAATAGCTATGCGATGCAGGGCCTCGTTTTGCACGTTTATATAAGCTTCCTGCTTTTTGCGATGGGTAACATCGTTAGAGTTTAGAGATACGCCTATCACCTCCCCACTGTTATCCTTAACGGGGATAAAGGTGGTAACCTTCCAGCATTCCAGTTCGGTACCGGGCATCAGCATCCATTCGCGTTTTATAGATCTGCCCGACAGCGCTATGCTGAAATACTTTTTAAACTGGCTGAGGATGGTAGTATCGGTATACTCTAAAATATTATCACCATTGGCCAGTTTGTGCTTATAATGGCTATGAATAAACATTTCTGCCGAACGGTTAAAGGCAAGCACCTTATGATCCCGGCCAACCAGTATGTGGGTATCGGTAGTGCTATCGAATATTGCTTTCAGTTTAATTTCAGATTCCTGGTGCGCGCGGGTTTGTGCCAACTCTTTCTTCCGTTGATCGGCCAGGGTATTGAGGCTCAGGTGCAGTTCCATTAAATTAACTACCTGCTTGGCCAGTACTTTTATTGATTTTATCTGATGATCTGTTAGTTTACGCGCTTCCATATCTACCACGCACAGGCTGCCTAAAGCATGGCCTTCTTTAGTAACGAGAGGTGCCCCGGCATAAAAACGCACATGAGGGTCGCCGGTAACCAGTGGATTTTCGCTATGGGTTTCATCGGCACAAAGATCGGGGATCACCAGTACATCTTCCTGCTGTATGGTGTGGTTACAAAAGGCTACTTCGCGGCTGGTTGATTGCAGTTTGGTACCTACTGCGGCTTTAAACAACTGCAGTTTATCATCAAGCAGTGTTACCAAGGCAACGGGGGTTTGGCAAATCTCGGCAAGCAGGCTCACTATCTCCTGCAAATCGCTGGTTATACCGGCATCCAGGTGCTTAAACTTGCTCACGGCTTTAAGGCGTTGCTGCTCGGTATATTTCATTTCAATGGTAGACAAAAATTATCAATAGAATGTTTTGTAAAGTATGGCAATTACCCCGTTAAACGTAACTTAAATACAAATAAGCATCCCTTTTAATATATAAGATAACCGATGTGAATACTGGTTAAAAAAATGTCGGCGTTAAGAATAAACGGCTATGCAAACCTGTCTAACTTTGTTGTGGAATTAACAGCAAAAAAGCCCAGGGCTGGTAAGCTAAGGGCTTCGCTAAAACAATTAATCACACAACGTCAACCACAGGCGCTATCCTTAATTTTTCAGCAACAAATTAATCATCTAAATATATAAGGTGAATAAGAGCATCTATACCTGATATACGGCAATACTTATCCGCCGGATTTAGGCGGTTTAAAATATTAACTTATTTTTACGGCCATATGAAAGCATTTATATTCGACCTTAACGGTACCATGATAAACGATATGCCCTACCACGCAAAAGCATGGAAAAGGGTAGCCAACGAAGAGCTAGGCGGCAATTTTAGCGATGCCGAAATAAAACAAAACATGTATGGCAAAAACCCCGAAGTACTTATCAGGCTTTTTGGGGAAGGAAAATACTCTGATGAAGAGATGGACCGCATCTCCGAACAAAAAGAAGAGCAATACCGCCGCGAGTATAAAGATGAATTACAGCTTTTACCCGGACTTGCCAATTTTTTAGAGAAGGCTTACCAGGCGGGCATCCCAATGGCTATTGGCTCGGCAGCCATCCCATCTAACATAGATTTTGTGCTGGATAACCTTAACATTCGCCATTACTTTAAAGCCATTGTTAGCGCTGCTGATGTTACCCACAGCAAACCCGACCCGGAAAGTTTTACCAAACCCGCACAACTGCTTGGTGTAAAACCCGAAGATTGCATTGTGTTTGAAGATGTACCCAAAGGTGCCGAAGCTGCCCATAACGCCGGTATGAAAGCCGTGATATTAACCACCACCCACCCGGTAGAAGATTTTAGCGACAGGGATAATATTTTGCACTTTGCAGTTGATTTTAATGATGCTTATATAAAAGCATTAGTTTAAATTGCGGCAAATAAAATACAACCTGTGAAACCTTTTTACGCCTTATTGCTGCCAGTTTTGATTCTGGCTTGCCTGTCATCCTGTACACAAAAACAGTACTATGCCCCTGGCCTGTATCAAAATGATGTTCAGAATATGTATAAGCCGCATTCAAAAGATTCGGTAAAATCAAGGTTTTATGCTACGGGAGTATTGCTGTCGCAAAGTGGTGCGGGCGGGCAGGGTACTTCTACCAGCGGCTTGCTTAATATTTACAGGGCGCACACCATCCAGCATTTTAACTTTAGCTACGGGGCTATAGGCTATTTAGGCAGTTACGATAGAAACTACGTAGATCTTAATAACCCGGCCAATAGCGTTGTGGTGAATAAAAGCTTTGCAGGGTACGGTTTAAACGGTTCTACATCGTTTTACCTAAGCACCCGCAAGGTAGATTTCAGGATCATCGGCGTCGACCTGGTGTACACGCATGAGGGCGGCGATTTCCTTTCATTCCGCAAGGAGCAGGTAGGTAAGCCTAACGTTTTTAGTGCTGCGCAGGCGGGCATGTTTACCTACGGCATTTTTACCGAAATTATGGTACGGCCAAACAACAATGTAAATTTTGGCTTCAAGCTTTTTGTAAACAATGTAACCGGCGATATTAGCCGGCAACTAAACAGCATTAACGACCCTTATAATTTGGGCTACATTAGCAACGGCTCATCTACCTATATAGGCTATACCAGTTACGTTGGTTATAAACACTTTACTCTGCAAAATACCATATCCATAGGTGGCTCAAATAACAGCCTTGGCAGCGGCTTACAACTGGGCTTAGGCTACCGTTTCTGAGTAAACAGAGGGCACATGATCGCGCAGGTTGTAGTTTGATGCCATCACCTCGCCATAAGCACCCGCTGTGCGGATAGCGATCAGGTCGCCGCGGAAAGATTCCGGCAGGTCAACATCTTTTCTAAAGCAATCTGTACTTTCGCAGATAGGGCCCACTACATCGTATTTGATTTCGGATTTATCTTGATTCTTGTTTCTTATCTCTTGACTCTTCTCCCTTGATTCTCCACTCAGGTTCTCTATCGAATGATAAGCCTGGTACAGCATCGGGCGCATCAGTTCCGTCATACCGGCATCCAGGATCAGGAAATTCTTCTTCTGCCCTATTTTAACATATAGCACGCGGGAAATAAGTGAGGCCGACTGCGCTACCAGGGCACGGCCCAGTTCAAAGTGAACTTCCTGCCCGGGTTTTACGTTGAGGAACTTTTTGAATACGTTAAAGTAACTCGCAAAATCAGGAACGGTGTTGGTATCGGGGTTGTAATAATCTACACCCAGGCCGCCTCCAGCATTTAATATTTTAACGGCAAAACCGTGGTTCTCAAACCAGTCTTGTATTTCGTTAATACGGATACACAGGCTTTTGTAAACCTCCATGTCGGTAATTTGCGAACCAATGTGGAAATGGATACCTAAAAACTTAAGGTTAGTACATTTACGCAGCATCTCTACCACATCATTCAATTGCCAGGTGTTAATACCAAACTTGTTCTCGTCTAACCCGGTAGTAATGTAATGGTGGGTGTGTGCATCCACATTGGGGTTGATGCGGATGGCGATGCCGGCCACCTTGTTTTTAGCATTAGCCAGATCGTTAATGATCTCCAGCTCCTGCACCGATTCTACATTGAAGCAGAATATATCGGCATCCAGCGCCTGATTTATTTCTTTATCAGATTTGCCCACACCGGCAAATACCACTTTACTTTTGTCAAAACCATGCTCCACGGCAGCCTTTACTTCGTTACCGCTTACGCAATCGGCACCAAAACCGTATGACTGAATGGCATCGATAACCCTGGTGTTAAAATTGGCCTTCATGGCGTAATGCACGTGGAAACCATATGCAGACGATGCATCGCGGCACGCATCAAGCGTTTGGCGCAGCACATCCATATTGTAATAATAAAAAGGGGTTTCTATCCCTTTAAAGCGTTCTATGGTGTTGGTATTGAACATCTGTATTAAGTCAAGATTAAAAAGTTAAAAGTCAAAAACAGACAGTCAACTTGTTAGGCGTTACTACGGGGCTGTACTTCAATCTCGCAATAACGGGTAAGGTTTTTATTTATCGGCTCTTGTAAATCCGAAATCGAAAATCCGAAATCCGAAATTAAAAAAGTCTATTATGCAGGCTTCTCAGCGCCTCTACTTTATCTTCTGTTTTTACCAGCAGGCTCATGTTATGATCGCTGCCGCCGTAAGATATCATGCGGAGCGGGATGTGCTTTAAGGCTTCCAGCACACGGGCTGCGTAGCCGTGTTTCTCGGCACCAAAATCGCCCACTACGCAAACAATGGTATGGTTAACATCAATCTCTACCGAACCAAATGCAGCCAGTTCCTTAGTGATCTCGCCCAGGTAAGTGGTATCATCAATGGTTAAAGATACGGCAACTTCCGATGTGGTGATCATATCAATACTGGTACGGTAACGCTCAAACACCTCAAACACGCGGCGTAAAAAGCCATGCGCCAAAAGCATACGGCTGCTCTGGATCTTGATAGCGGTGATATCATCTTTAGCGGCGATAGATTTTATCCTGTCTTTTTCGCTGGTGTTGGTAATTAACGTACCTGCAGCCTGTGGATCCATCGTATTAAGCAACCTTACCGGAATTTTATACTTCTGTGCCGGGAAAACGCTCTGCGGGTGCAGAATTTTGGCACCAAAGTAAGCCAGTTCGGCTGCTTCGTCAAATGATAGCTGGGCTATTGGTTTTGTACCCTTAACTATCCGCGGGTCGTTGTTGTGCATGCCGTCGATATCAGTCCAGATCTGTACCTCTTCGCTGCGGATGCCCGCGCCTATCAGTGATGCGGTATAGTCGCTGCCGCCGCGGCGCAGGTTATCAATTTCACCAAACGCATTGCGGCAAATGTATCCCTGGGTAATAAACAGGTTGTTATCTGTATTTTTCTCCAGCAGTGGTGTAAGCGCCGTAGTAATATATTCTACAACAGGTTCGCTGTCATCGTCGGTTTTCATAAACTCCAAAGCAGGCAGCAGTACCGATGGTACGCCAATCTCCTTCAAATAAATATGGTAAAGCGTGGTAGACAGTAATTCGCCCTGCGCCAGGATGATCTTATCTTCAATAGGTGTAAACAGGTCGTTGGCAAAACCGCTCAACAGGCGAAAGTGATAGTCTATCACCTCTTTACCCTGTGCGTAAAACTCGGGCTTTTCCAGCAGCTCTTTAATAAATACTTCGTACTTATCCTTCAGGATAGTGATCAGGTTAGCGGCCTTCTGCTTATCGTTAGCAAGGTACGCTTGCCCTATTTCTACCAAACTGTTTGTAGTGCCCGATACGGCCGACAACACTACAATTTGCTGCTCGGCAGGGTTGATGATATCCAGCAGTTTTTTCATCCGGGAGGGGCTGCCAACCGATGTACCGCCAAACTTTAAAACTTTCATTCTTTGCTCTTTCTGTTGAAATAAATTGCCGGCAAAACCATCCGCCGGTAACGGGCGCTAAAAATAGGATTTTAAACCTGTTCTATCTATAAGGCAGGCAAAATAAAATTGAACCGGGATGAAGGGGATTAGTGGGATCAGAAGGATTTTCCTTCGCCGTCGCTCCAGCCAAGTGATGGCGTGGACATCGAGAAAAAATCTAATCAATCGTAAAAATCTCACAAATCCCGGTTCTGTTTTACTATTTTTAACCGCCAACATAAACTTGTAATGAAATATATTTTCCTCCTGTTGCTTCTGCCTGTAATGGCTTGCGGGCAACAAAAACCAACTAATCAAAACCTGTTCGATACCATCCCGTTCATACCAGAGCATACTACCGAGCGCCTGGAGCTGTTCAAAAAACAACCCATGACCAAAGGCGGCATCATCTTTTTAGGCAATAGCATTACCGAAATGGGTAACTGGGCCAAATTACTGAATGATACCACCGTGCTTAACCGCGGCATCGGCGGCGATATTACCTTCGGGGTATTAAAACGTTTGGATGATATTACCAACCGCCAGCCTAAAAAACTTTTTATCCTGTTGGGTATAAATGATATTGGTAAAGATATTCCCGATTCGGTGATCGCCTACAACTATTTCAAGATCATTAAACAGGTGCACGCCAAAAGCCCCGATACCAGGATCTTTGTGCAAAGCATTCTGCCGCTAAATACCACCCATGCTAAATTTCCGCAGCACTACGATAAAGCGGAGCATATCCCGCGGGTTAACCTTATGCTGAAGAACCAGGCAACAGCGCTTAATTATACCTATATCAACCTCCACCCTCTTTTTACAGATAAGAACAAACGCCTTAAGGATGAACTAACCTTTGAGGGTCTGCACCTGAAACCCGAGGCATACGTGATATGGGTAGATTACTTAAAGAAAATGAAATACTTATAAACCAATGAACAGGACTAAAGTTGCCATACTGGGTGCCGGTTTTATTTCGGAGATCCACCTCGAATCGTATCATCGCTTTATCCCCGAAGCCGAGGTTGTAGCCGTTTACGCCCGCAACCCGGAGAAAGCCAAAGCCTTTGCCGAAAAATTCGGCATCCCGCAATGGTTCAGTGATGTAGATAAACTGCTGGCCGGCTGCGATTGCGAAGTGATAGATATCTGCGTACCCAATTACCTGCATGCCGAAACGTGCATTAAAGCTGCCAATGCCGGCAAGCATATCATCATAGAAAAACCTTTGGCCGTAACACTGGAAGATGCCGACGAGATGATTGCCACCTGCAAGGCAAACAATGTAAAGCTGATGTATGCCGAGGAGCTGTGCTTCGCCCCAAAATATGAGCGGGCAAGGCACCTGGTAAAAGAGGGCGCCGTAGGCGAAGTTTACATGCTGAAACAATCGGAGAAACACAGCGGCCCGCATACCGATTGGTTTTACGATATTGAACTGGCCGGCGGCGGCGTACTAATGGATATGGGTTGCCACGCCCTCGGCTGGTTCCGCTGGATGACCAACCACGCTAAGGTAAAAAGCGTTTACGCTACTATGGATACCGTTTTTCATAAAGGCCGCACCAAAGGCGAAGATAACGCCATTGTGGTGGTAGAATTTGAGAACGGCGTTACCTGCATTGCCGAAAGCAGCTGGGCCAAACACGGCGGTATGGACGATAAATGCGAGATCTACGGTACCGGCGGCGTAATTTATGCCGACCTGTTTATGGGAAATGCCGCTATTACTTATAGCCGCGAAGGATACGGATACGCTATGGAAAAGGCTGATACCACCGCTGGATGGAGTTTCACCGTGTTTGAGGAAGTATTTAACCAGGGCTACCCGCACGAATTGAAACACTTTATAGCATGCGTACGCGAAAATAAAACCCCGCTGGTAACCGGCGATGATGGCCGAGCCGTAATGGAAATGATCTATGCAGCCTACGCATCTGCCGGGCAGGGGAAAAAGATCACACTGCCATTTACAGCAAAAGTTGCCAAACCGGTGGATCTGTGGCTGGATAATAAACAATAAAAACTACGAAAATGAAGATCTCGATATACAACACCAACAACGAAATGTCTAAAGCGGCAGCCGACCTGGTAGCTGCTCAACTCACCGAAAAACCGGCATCACTCATTTGCTTCCCTTCGGGCGAATCACCTACCGGGATGCTACGTTACCTGGTGCAATACGCTAAAGAAGGCACATTAGACCTCAACCAATGCCATATTGTAGGGCTTGACGAATGGGTAGGCATGGATGAAACCAACGAAGGCAGCTGCAAACATTATCTGTATAATAACTTCTTCCGCCATATAGATCTCGACCCAGAAAGGATTGTAATGTTTGATGCCAAGGCTGAAGATTTAGAAGCAGAATGCGACAAGATAAACAGCTTCATTAGTAGCCACGGCGGGCTGGATATTATGATAGTAGGCATCGGCATGAACGGCCACTTAGGTTTAAATGAGCCGGGTACGCCGTTTGATCTTTACGCACACAGGTCGAAATTGGATCCTATCACCGTGGAAGTGGGCCAGAAATATTTTAGCCAGGCAACCGCACTCACAGAAGGTATTACCCTCGGTTTAAAACACCTGTCGGAAGCAGGGAAAGCCGTATTGATAGCTTCCGGCGCAAAAAAGGCCAATATTATTGCCCAAAGCCTGCAGGGGCAGATCAGTACAGATGTACCTGCTACAGTGCTGCAGACCATCCCATCGGCACTTATCCTGCTGGATAAAGATTCGGCCTCAGAACTGGAACATATTTCCTGAGCCATAATGCAAAAAAAGCTGCACAACATACAGCAAATGCTGCAAAACGCGCCATCAATCCTTGCCGCCAAAAAGGTGGCGGCCGGGTTTGATGGCTTTGTGGATTCGATTGTAAAACTGGTGCATAATAAAGCCGAAGATGGCATGACTGAGCACTTCGGCACGATAAAGCAATTTGGCGACTATATCTCCGGCAAAAGCGGTTCGGGTTTTAGTTTGGAGAGCGAAGAGCTTTTTCAAAAACTGGGCGGCAACATGCCTATTATGGCCAATACCATGGCGCACCTGGGCGCGGCGATAGATTGCGTTGGCGCGTTTGGCACCCCGTATGTTCACCCGGCATTTACAGCTATGCATCCGGCCTGTAACCTACATAGCTTTACTAACCCTGGCTTTACAACCGCCATGGAGTTTACCGATGGCAAACTGATGCTGGCCCAGATGACCGATCTTAACCACGCCGATTGGGATACCATCAAATCTGCCATTGGCCTACAAAAGCTACAGCAGATCTTCAGCCAGGCCCATCTCATCTGCCTGGTTAACTGGAGCGAGCTGGATCACTCTAACAAGATCTGGCAAGGCTTGTTAACAGATGTTTTCAATACCAATTCCAAATCCACACCCCAAAAACATTTCTTTTTTGATCTGTCGGATTGTTCTAAACGCAGCGCAGCCGCTATTAAACAGGCGCTGCAATTAATTGAACAGTTTACCCAACATGGCAAAGTAACGCTGAGCCTTAACCGCAACGAAGCCGGTATTCTTTATAAAATGCTGATAAGCGATGTTTTGCCAACTGATTTGCAAGCGATTGGCCATGAACTATTTAAAGCACTTAGTGTTACAACACTCATTATTCATAGTGCCGGCATCTCTATCGCATGGGATACTGCCGGGCATTACATCAACCACCCACAATTTATAGCCAACCCTACCCTTTCTACAGGTGCCGGCGATAATTTTAACGCAGGTTTCTGTATAGCGCAGCTTTTAGGGCTCGATAACGAACATTCTATCATTCTTGCCAATGCTGCATCACATTGTTACATACAAAGCGGTGAAAGCGCAACTCTAAGTGTATTGGATACTTATATATCCAAATTAATTTCCGCATCTTTATAATACCAATTATAATTCTTACATGTCAGTTAATATTCCGGGGGATTATACTGCACCGTATACTTATGACGCAATTGTTATAGGCTCGGGCATTAGTGGCGGCTGGGCTGCAAAAGAGCTTTGCGAACAAGGTTTAAAAACGCTTGTACTGGAGCGTGGCCGCAATGTAGAACACAATAAAGATTACCCCACTGCAACCACTCCCCCCTGGGATTTTAAATACCGGGGCCGCATTAACCGCCAGCAGGCAGAAACAAACCCGCTGATCACTAAAGCCGCCGGTTACGGCGACGACTGCGACCACTTTTTTGTAAAAGATGCCGACCACCCCTACATACAGGAAAAACCTTTCGACTGGATCCGCGGGTACCAGGTCGGCGGTAAATCGTTAACATGGGGCCGCGCCACACAACGCTGGAGCGAGTTTGAATTTACCGCGCCCAAACGTTTCGGTTACGGTATAGAATGGCCCATTGGTTATGCCGATGTTGCACCCTGGTATTCGCATGTAGAGCAATTCATTGGCATCTGCGGGAATAAGGATGGCCTGGAGGCTATGCCCGATGGCGAGTTTATGAAACCGTTTGATATGAACGTACCGCTTACATACATCAAACAAAAACTAATAGAAAACTATACCGACAGGCATCTGGTGCACGCCCGCTGGGCACACCTTACAGATCCGGCGCAGATTCACCTGGACCAGGGCCGCGGCAAATGCCAGGCACGTAATATGTGTATGCGCGGATGCCCGTTTGGCGGGTATTTCAGTTCGGTAAGTTCTACCCTGCCCTGGGCCCAAAAAACGGGCAATTTAACTATCCGTCCGCACGCTGTAGTGCACTCTATTATTTATGATGAGCAACTGGGTAAGGCCAGCGGTGTACGTGTTATTGATGCCAATACCAAAGAGGTTATTGAGTACCACGCCCGCATCATCTTCCTGAATGCATCGGCTTTAAACAGTAACCTGGTGCTGCTCAATTCCAGGTCAAAGCGTTTCCCTAACGGTTTGGGGAACGATAGCGGCCTGCTGGGTAAGTACATTGCCTTTCATAACTACCGCGCTTCAGTAAGTGCTGATATGGATGGCTTCCTGGATAAATATTACTTTGGCCGCAACCCTACCGACCTGATACTGGTAAACTACCGTAACCTGCATAAACAGGAAACCGATTATTTTGGCGGTTTCACCACCTTTATGAATGCCTACCGGGATCAGCACCCGGCTGATACTGCGGAAGCGCAAATAGGTGCTGCTTATAAAGATGAGCTTTGCGAACCCGGCAGCTGGCATGTTTACGCCTATCTGCAAGGCGAAACCGTACCTAAGGAAATTAACCACGTGCGCCTTAGCGAAGACAAAAAAGATCAGTGGGGCATCCCTTTGCTGGTAACTTCCGTAAGTTATGATGATAACGACGAGCGCATGATCACAGATTTTCTTAACCAAACAGCCGAAATGCTAAAAAAGGCGGGGTGTACAAACATTAACACCTACAACAATAAACAGGCACCGGGTTTAGATATCCACGAAATGGGCGGGGTGCGGATGGGTAAGGACCCTAAAACATCGCTGTTGAACCAATGGAACCAATTGCATAACTGCAAAAACGTATTTGTTACAGATGGCGCCTGTATGACCAGCACCGGCAATCAGAGCCCATCCATATTATATATGGCATTGACAGCCCGGGCGGCAACCTACGCGGTTAGCGAAATGAAAAAGGGAAATTTGTAACGATTTGTGAATTATTGTATCTACCTGTTATGAGAAATATCTACACCATAATACTTTTAGCCGCTATTTTTGCCGGAGGATGTAAATCTCCGCAAACAACTACGGCTACGGCTGACACACTTATTGGTGAAGATACCTCGGTAAAGCTGTTCGACGGAAAAACAACCAAAGGCTGGCACTCTTATGGAAAAGCCGAAGCCGGTAGCGCCTGGAAAGCCGAAGATGGCGTGCTCCACCTGGATGCATCTAATAAAAACGACTGGCAAACCAAAAATGGCGGCGACCTGGTGACTGATGAGGAATACGAAAATTTTGAATTTAGCGTAGAGTGGAAAATAGCCAAAGGAGGCAACAGCGGCATTATATTCTTTATTAAAGAAGACCCTAAGAAATATCCTTACACTTGGCATACCGGTATAGAAACCCAGATTTGCGATAACAAAAGAAATGAAGACGGCCAGATACTTAAACACCGTGCCGGCGACCTGTACGATCTGATGGCTATTAACAAAGATGTTGTAAAACCGGGTAACGAGTGGAATAAAACCGTTATAATAGCCAATAACGGCGTGCTCAATATTTTTGTAAATGATGAGCAGGTGCTCACTACCAAATTATGGAACGAAAGCTGGGACAAGCTTGTATCCGAAAGTAAATTCAGGGAGTGGCCGGATTTCGGCACGTTTAAAAAAGGCAAAATAGCCCTGCAGGATCACGGCGCTGATGTATGGTTCAGGGATATAAAGATCAGGAAGCTGTAATTTACTACATCGTTTCTATTTCATCCGGGTGCCTTGGCTGCCATATGGCGTAATAGAATGCCAGGCAAAACACACCCAGCAAAAATGGGATAAGCGCCATGTGTTTATAGGTGATTGTACCATATACAAATTGATTGTCAAAGCCCATAAATTCGCTGATCATCCAGTAAGAGTTAGCGCTGATCCAAAAGGTAATAGCCAGGTTATGGAACAGCTCCGATGCCATTTGCCGGGTACGGTATGCAATCACAATAGATATCACCAGCGTAGGCACTATCATTATCACACCAAGCGGTTTCCATACCAAACACCAGCCAATATCTTTAAATAACCAAAAAACGATGTGGAGGTTCTCCATCTTACGATACTTAAGTGGGATGCTGTACTGGCTCATGGTGTTGCTAAAATAGTATAATTATTTATACCGATAAAGGGCCTGTTACGCCAGCCAGTCGAACCAGTTATTTATCTGGTATGCATACTGCAGGGACTCTCCTACTACAGCGCTGTTAATTATCTTCCATTCTTTTAGTTCGGGAATAAACTCAGGCCTTACTAAGCCCGCTTTCGCAGCCGCTTGTGTGTAAAAATCCAGTCGTGTGGGGTGATGAGGTGCGCAGGCATTAATGGTTTGGCTAAAAATGCCCTGTGTTATGATAGCTTTGGTGATACCAATGCAATCGTGAAGGTGAATAAGGTTTATGGGTGCCAGTCCGTTGGCTATATCTTTCTTCCCGGCAAAGAACCTGCCCGGATCGCGGCCGGGGCCAATAAGGCCGCCAAAGCGGATAATGGTAGTTTTAAATGTGGTTTGCTGCCCAAACAGTTCTTCGGCCTGCAATAAGATCTGCCCTGATGGGGTATTGGGTTGAGGATCAGTTAGCTCGGTTACCTCGCGGTTCAGGTCGGCATATACACCTGTAGAACTGATGAGGATAACCTTCTTAACCTCATACTTATTGATAGCATCAACAACATGCTGTATTTTAGCTACGTAAGCTTCTCCCTCACCCGAGCGGCTTTTTGGCGGAATGGCGATCACCAGCACATCGCAGGTAAAAAAATCGCGATGGTTAATAGAGATTTCTTCAGCAAGATCGATCAGGTAAGGCGCAATACCCTCGGCCTCAAGCATTGCTAATTTCTCTGCCGATGTAGTGGAGCCTTTTACCATCGCCCCGTCAGCAATGTATGCTTTTGCCAATGCCAGGCCATACCAGCCGCAACCTAAAATACTAATAGTCATGTAGAGGGCGAAGATAAGGCTCGGATTTGGAATAACAATATCACATGTCCGTTATGATTCGACAAGCTCACTATCACACTGGCACTCTATTTTGTCATGCGTGAGCGACAGCGAAGGACGCCATGATTGTAACCGATATACTGTAAGGCGGCGAATAGATACTTCGTTCCTCAGCATGACAAACGTTTAAATTCCTATTTTGTCATCCTGAGCGATAGCAAAGGATCTGATATACGCCATGATTGTAACCGATACTGTAAGGCGGAGAATAGATGCTTCGTTCCTCAGCATGACAAATGTTTTAAATTCCTATTTTTTCATCCTCAGCGACAGCGAAGGATCTAATGTACACCATGCTTGTCGGCTATCAGATGCTTCGTTCCTCAGCATGACAGAAATAAAACACACGTAAAAGCATCCTGATAACATTATATTTGCGTATGGACACACCGCAAACTTTACCCGTTTTAACTGATACCGAACTGCGCGTGCTTGGCTCACTGATGGAGAAAAGCAAAACCACACCCGATTATTACCCCATGACGCTGAACGGCCTTACTGCTGCCTGCAATCAGAAATCGGCTCGTAAACCGGTGGTTGACTACAGCGAGAACGAGGTGATGCTGGCACTGGACACACTAAAACGCAAAGGGCTCATTTCTACCGCCACCGGAGGATCAAGCCGCGCCATAAAGTTTAAACACAATTTTGCCATCGTTTTCCCGATAGTGCCGGCGGAAGTGGCCATTATATGCCTGCTGATATTGCGCGGCCCGTTAACACCCGGCGAGATCAATTCCAACTCGGGCAGGATGTATGAATTTGACGACCTCGACGAGGTGCAAAACATACTGGAAAAACTGGCCGGCGAAGAGCCCGCCTATATTTTACAGCTCCCCAAACGGCCGGGGCAAAAAGAAGTACGCTATCGCCACCTGTTAGGCGGCACCATCCCAGATGATGATGCTATAGACGAACCCATACGCCGTTCACCCTCAGAACTGGAAGCCCGCCTCAGCAAGGTAGAAACCGAACTGGCCGAGTTAAAGGAAGCTTTTGATAAATTAATGAAAGAATTGACCTAAATAAAAAAAACGGGTCTGATACCTGCTTAATTACGTAGTAAAAATGCAGGTGGAGATACCTGCATTTGCAAGTTTGAGTACAATTATATTTCCCCTTTCCGGTGTCCTCACCGGAAAAAACCGCCGTTTATTTCTTAGCCTTACTCAGTAAGTATTTTACAATATCAGCGGCAGCTTTATCATTCTCAAAACTCGCCGGCAGCCTGCCGTTTACATATTCATCATATAACCATGGGTCGCCAACGGCTAAAACAAAGCCTTTGCCGTACTTTGCTTCTGCTATAATAATGGCGTTATCTTTGTTTAAAAGTGCGGCTTTGGCCGGTTTGTTTACGCTGATAGAGCAAACATCCTTCATAAACACTTTAGTTGTTGTTCCGAAGATTCTGTTACCTGCGGTAATTATCGCGCCGTCTTCAAAATGGTTATCATCCACTACGTGGTTCTGTAGATCGTTATTAAAATGCATCCCGAATTTCCCGGCAAGGGTATTAAAATGTGGGAGTTCTACATTGGCGCTATCGTTAGCCAGCAACAGCAGCACACCGCCTGCTTTAACCCATTGGGCAATCTCATCGGCAGTCTGCGGCGTAATATAATTGGGCTGCGGACTTTCCTTCTTGGAATCCGGGTCGACTATAATATAGATCCCCGTACCCTTTAAATTTGCAGCGGTAGGTGTTTCTTCCAGCGACTTTAACACCGCACCCTGTTTGGTAAAAGTTTCACCAAGGATAGAGAAACCGGCATTTGCCTTTTCTTCCCATAAATAATGGAAGCGCTGCTGTACGCCTGCAACATTATGGCTTTCGCGGTTAAAAAAGTAATCCAGCGTTACCACTACCTGCGCATGTGCAGCACAGCTTAGGGTAGCCAGCAATAATGCAATACCAAACTTTTTCATAGCTTATACCCCTCCAAATATGGAAAAGCCACCATCAACACAGATCATCGATCCGGTTACAAAGGCCGAGGCATCGCTCAGCAGCCATACCAGCGCACCTATCAGTTCATCCGGGTGGCCGAAACGTTTAAACGGCGTTTGCCTGATCACCGATTCTCCCCTCGATGTATAACCACCTTCGGGATTGGTTAGCAGGTTACGGTTTTGCTCGGTAAGAAAAAAGCCCGGCGCCAGCGCATTCATGCGGATAGCATCGCCATAACGGTTAGCCAGTTCTACAGCAAACCATTGGGTATAACAATCCACCGCAGCCTTACCCATGTTATAACCTAATACCTTGGTAATAGCCCTTTTAGAGTTCATGGAAGAAATATTCACGATGCTACCCTTACCTGTTTTGGCAATAGCTTCGCCAAATACCTGGGTTGGGATAAGGGTACCCCACAGGTTAAGGTCGGTAACTTTTTTCATGCCATCTATCTTCATGGCAAAAATATCATCTTCGGGTTGCAGTACACCATCGGGCATGTTGCCGCCTGCAGCATTCACCAGCCCGTCTACACGGCCGAAAGCGTTTAGCACCTTAGTACGGGCGGCTATCAGTTCTTCCTCGTTCATGGCATCGGCAACTAAAGCAATGGCCGTGCCGCCGTTTTTGTTAATGGCATCGGCACGCTCTTCGGCAACCTGTTGGTTACGGCCTAAAATACCTACGGTACCGCCGACTTCCACAATACCGTTTACAAACGAATTACCTAAAATGCCTGTGCCGCCGGTTACTACTATTACTTTTCCGGCTAATGAAAATCTGTTTTCCAATGTATCGTATTTAAAGGTTATTACCTGATGTCTGTTATCGCAATAGGGTCCATATCTGTGTAATCGAGGTTTTCGCCTGCCATCCCCCAAATAAAGCTGTAGCTTGCCGTTCCGCTGCCCGAGTGGATACTCCAAGGCGGCGATACCACTGCATCGTAGTTCCCCATCAGGATGTGCCGGGTTTCGTGTCCCTCGCCCATGTAATGGAAAATGGTTTGCCCGGCAGGCAGGTCGAAATAAAAATAAGCTTCCATCCTCCTGTCGTGTACGTGCGATGGCATGGTGTTCCAAACGCTGCCATCGTGCAAAATGGTTAAGCCCATCACCAGCTGGCAGCTTTTTATCCCTTCCAGGTGAATATATTTATTGATGGTGCGCAAATTAGCTGTAGAGGAGCTGCCGGTATTTACCTTTACGGCCTCTTCGTTAGTCATTAAAGTGGTAGGATAAGTAGCATGTGCCGGGGCCGACAGCAAATAAAACACCGCGGGCGAACTTGCATCAACGCTGGAAAAAGTAACCGATTTAACTCCTTTACCAATATACAGGCAGTCGAGTTTTTTAACGGAGTAAACCTGGCCGTCGGCAGTTACTTCGCCATCGCCAGCTACATTAATAATGCCTATTTCACGGCGCTCTAAAAAATATTCGGCGCGCAGGTTGGGGTAATTCCCCAGCTCCAGTTTGTTATCAACAGGGTTGGCAACACCAACAATCATGCGGTCGTAATGGGTGTAAACGCAGTTGATCTGGTTGGGCTGTGCAATTTTATCTATCAGGAAACGCTCTCTTATTTGCTGCGTTTGGTAACTTTTAAAGTCTTCCGGGTGTACGCTGTGTAATACTTTCAAGGTTAGATTGTGTTTGGTGTTTATATTAAAAACACACCGGGATGTACCGGGCGTTTAATTATATCCGAAACTATGAAACATTTGGCAGCATACAAAAAACGCTGCCGGTAAATTTCAATTTGCATGCTTTGATACTATTTCTTAGCAAAGGCTTTATACCGCTCCATAGCCTCTACAAAATAATAATCGGCATAGGTTAAGGATACATCTATCTCGGTACCTGCCGGGAAATGGCCTACACTGTGCTGCAGCAAAAAGCCATCATTTGTGCCGGTTTTAGATTTATAGATTGGTGAAGACAGGTTTCTAATAATGGTTTCGGCGGCGTTAAAAAACGTTTCGCCTTCAGCCTGTTTTACATATTTGCAAAGTTCCAGCAAGGCTGATGACGTAATGGCTGCCGCCGAGGCATCGCGCAGGGCGTTGGGGATATTAGGCGCATCAAAATCCCAGTACGGAATTTTATCTGCCGGCAGGTTAGGATTTTCGAGGATAAATTTGGCGATGCCACGCGCCTGCTCCAGGTACATCTCGTCTTTAGTTTCACGGTACATCAGCGTGTAACCATATAAACCCCAGGCCTGGCCTCTTGCCCATGATGATTCTTTGGCAAAGCCCTGTGCGGTGCGTTTTTCTTTCACCTCACCGGTTTCGGCGTTGTAGTTTACTACGTGATAGGAGCTGTGATTAGAGCGGTAATGATTTTTAAGCGTAGTATTGGCATGCGTAACTGCTATTTTATAATAGCTGGAATCGCCGGTTGCCCTGGTGGCCCAGAATAGCAGCTCCAGGTTCATCATATTATCAATGATCACTAAAAAATCGTTCGGGTCTTTTGATTCCCATGATTTAATACAACCCACCTTTGGGTTAAATCGTGTAGCAAGCGATTTTGCACTATTGATCAGGATTTGTTTGTACTCCGGTTTTGGATCCAAACGGTTGGCGTTGCCAAAACTGCAGTACATCATAAAACCCAGATCGTGCGTAGTGGTGTTGTACTGCTCTTTGGCCAGCACGCCCATAATGCGGTTTGCCTCGGTTAATAAGGCCTTATCGTGCGTTTGTTCATAGATCTCCAGCAGTGTGCCGGGGTAAAAGCCGCTGCACCACCATCCGGAGTTGCTGGTTTCCATCTTACCGGTTTCAGGGTGATAAGCTTTGGGGAACTGCTGTGGCGCAATCTGCGTAGCCATATATTTATACTGCGCATCGGCATCCGTAATATTTTGTTTTATGGTACCGAGTAAGGCCTTTTGTGGCGTAAAATTATTCTTTTGCTGCGCTAAGGCAGTTGTGCCCAGCATCAGCGATACTGCAAGTGCAATCAAGGTTTTCTTCTTCATAAGTTAGTATGTAATGTTATAAATCGGCTATCCGTATACTAAATACATCTTTAAGCGTCCGTTTGGCCGAGTGATAACCACACATGCCATGTACGCCTCCACCCGGTGGCGTTGAGGCCGAGCAGATGTAAATACCCTTAGCCGAAGTTCTGTAAGGCGAATAACGCAAGGCCGGCCGCGTGAATAACTGGCCGATATCTATCACACCGCCGTTAATATCACCGCCTATGTAATTGGGGTTATATTCCTCCATTGCGGCCGTATCCATGGTATGTTTGGCTAATATTGTATCTCTAAAGCCGGGGGCGAAACGTTCTACCTGTTTTTCAATAGCCTCCGTCATGTTTTTTACAGAGCCATTGGGTACGTGGCAATAGGCCCATGCGGTGTGTTTACCCTGCGGGGCACGGGTATTATCAATTATACTTTGCTGTGCCAGCAGCACGAATGGCTTCTCTGGATGAATGCCATCCCAGGTTTGCTGTTCAGCTATCTTTATTTCGTTGAAGGTGTTGCCGATGTGTACCGTGCCTGCTTTGCGACATTCTTGTGCTGTAAAAGGGATAGCTTCGTTTAACGCCCAGTCTACCTTGTAAACGCCCATGCCATAGCGGTAACGTTCCAACTGCCATTTATATATGGATGAAAATTTATGTCCGGCAATCTGCAGTAGTTGCTTTGGCGAAACATCAAATAATACCGCATGCGCGGATGGCAATTGTTCCAGGGAACGTACATACGTGCCGGTTTCTATCTTTCCCCCTATGGATGTAAAATATGAGCCCAATGCTTTGGCAATACTATCCGAGCCACCTTTAGGAACAGGCCAGCCCTGCAAATGCCCGGCAGCCATCAACACCAGCGCAATGGCTGATGTAGCTGTATTGGTTAAGGGCTGCATAGAATGCGCTGCCATACCAGCTATCAGGGCTTTTGCCTTTTCTGTTTTAAAACGTTTGGCAAGTTGGCTCGATGCCGGCAAAGCCTTCAACCCAAATCCTGCCAAAGCAAAAGGTTTCTTAGGAAAATGCAGCGGGCCCAAAACATCAGCGTCTATCTGCGGCCAGGCGGCAGTTACCGATCCCATCAGATCTGCATACGCATATTCATCACCGGTTAATAAATTAGCTGTTTCGGTTATGCTACGTTTTAAAACGGCCGCGGTGCCATTATCCAAAGGGTGGGCAGCATCAATCCCGGGGTATAGGTAAGTAAGCGCGTAGGCTTGTAAAGGCAACGTTTTAAAGTATGGAGAAGCTGCCGCAAGGGGGTGAATGGCCGAGCAGATATCGTGCTTAAAACCGGGCAGGGTAAGCTCTGCCGAACGCAGCCCACCGCCAATGGTATCCTTACCCTCAAGCAATAAAACTGACAGGCCATTCTGCTGCATCAGTATAGCCGCAGCTAGCCCGTTAGGGCCCGCACCTACAACTACAGCATCAAAATCGCGCTTATTAAGCTTCATGCGCTTAAATTAATAGTCGGAATATTCTGTAGGGCGTAAAAACACAATTACGTTTTTAGATACGCTGTTCTTATACTCGTCGTTTGCTACCAGGGCCTTCCATTCGGGTGCATTAGAAAATGCGTCCCAATGTTTATCGCGCTCGGGCATGCTGTTGTAAGCCGTAAGATACATCAGGTTGGGCATGTGGCTGCCGGCTACTACGCTGCCATAAAACACCGGGTTAGATTTTATCCTGTCGAACAGGTCCGTCTCGCCACTATTAAACATCTTTACTTTGGTGTAGTGATACTTTTCGGTAGGGCTTTCATAGCTGCGCAGTTCATAAACCCTATCAGCCTTTGGGGCGGTTAACTGTGGCACCATAGGTGAAGGCCTTGTTGAAAAGGCAGAGAGCAAAATAGTTTCCATACGAGTGTATGGCGCGCTTTTATAATCAGCATCAATATAATCCTTACCACCTGCCGCATCGCCTGAGTTGATGAGCTTGCTATCAAAATCCTGCAGATCTTTCCATGATTTAAACGGGACAAATACGTAGGTAAATTTGGCTGTATCGGCCTCTAACGGCTTAAATACACCTACATTTTTTATACCCATGCGGTGCAGGCGTGGCAGATAGCTGTCTTTTAAATAAGCATCTACGGCCTGCTCCTGCGGCTTATCTTTAAAATGATAGATCTTGATCTGATAATAATAACCGCCGGCTGCCGATGCCATATTGCTTACAGAAACCAGTATAACGAGCACCAGCATAGCCTGTATAAAGCGTGCCATATTAAGGGTAGAGCGCATAAAATTTATTTTATTGGTTAAGGTAAAGGTATTTAATTTACGCTATAAGTAATTATCCAAACCGTGGATTTATCAGCGTTTTTTTGAGGAATTCTAAAAACAAAAAAAGCTCACCGTTTCCGGTAAGCTTTTCTATAGTTTAAACCTGCTAACTACAACTCCCTAACCCAAATGTTACGGAAGCTAAGCGGCTCGCTTTTATCGCCATGCGCCTGTAATTTAATAGGTGCCGGGCCATGTGCCTGCCTGTAAGCTGCTGTACCAATATATTGCGTTGGGCCAAGCAATTCGGTATTGTTTTGTACCAGTACGCCGTTAAATATAACGGTTACACGTGCCGGTGTGTTTACAGTACCGTCGGTTTTAAAAGTTGGTGCCGTCCAAATCACATCATAAGTGTTCCATACGCCCGGTGGCTTGGTTGGGTTTGCAAGCGGGATAAATTGCTTGTAAATACTGCCGGCCATACCGTTTACGTAGGTTTTGTTGTTGTACGAATCTAAAACCTGCAGTTCGTAGCCTAAATCGCCTTTGCCTAATGATGCTAAGAAGATCCCGCTGTTACCGCGGCCCTGGCCTGTACCGGTAATGCTTGCAGGTACTTTCCACTCGATGTGTAACTGGTAGCTACCGAAAGATTTTTTGGTTTGGATATTGCCCGATCCTTTGTTAACCATCATGGCGCCGTCTTTAACATCCCATTTTGCGGGACTGTCATCAGATACGTTTACCCATTGGTCTACATTTTTACCATCGAACAGGATCACTGCGTCTGACGGTGCATCGCTGGTAACCTTACCGGCTACAACTACTTTAGGTACCGGCTCCCATTTTTCGGTATCCTCCGGTTTTGCGTTCTGCTGTGCGTTTGCCATAAAAAAGCTCCCCGAAAGCAGAACGGTTAATATTACTTGGTGTTTCATAATTGGTTATAATTTGTTGATGCTAATTAAACGTGCAGCGTATTTTTAAGGTATGCACTGCTCTGCGCTAAACTCTTGAACGGATCCATGCTGAAATTCTCCTGCTCAACAATGTAATGCTGTATGCCTGCCAGTTTAGCCTGTGCCAATATGGTTTTAAAATCAACTGTACCACTACCAATTTCGGTATTCAGTTCGTGATTGGTTTTATCCATATCCTTTACGTGTACAAACGTAAAACGGCCCGGATGTTTCTTGAAGATCTCAATCGGATTGTGGCCTGCGCGTACTACCCAGTAAAGGTCCATCTCCATGTTCACCAACTTAGGGTCGGTATCGTTCAGGATGGTATCGTAAAAAGTGGTGCCTTCTACCTTTTCCCACTCAAAATTATGATTGTGGTAACCCAACTTTAGGCCGTGCTTTTTACAAACCTCGGCAGCCATATTCATTTTATCGGCTATGTTTTTAAAGTCTGCAGCAGTTTTTATGAAATTGTGATTTAAGCCAGGGATGATAATATAGGTTTGCCCTGTTGCCAAAGCTGCCTCAATATAGCTGTCAAACTGATCCATTTTGCCCGTTCCGAAGAATTCATCTAAACCATAGTGGCCGCTTGGCGTTTTAAGGTTATTAGCTTTTAATAAGCTGCTGAATTCTTTTGCGCTTAAGCCCCAAAAGCCGCCTTGCTTAGAGTATCCAAAGGTTTCAACTTCCGAGTATCCTGCTTTTGCAACGTTGGCAATAACGCCTTTAACATCTTTGGGTAACTGATCGCGTAAACTATAAAGTTGTAACCCTACGCCGTTTTTACTTTTTGCCGAAGCCAATTGTGGTGCAAGCATTACACCGGCGGCTGCTAAGCCAGCCTGTGCTAAAAATGTTCTTCTGGTTGTCATGTATAATTGATTAATGATCCGATCTAAGACGTAATAGAGCAACGATGGTTTAAACGTCGCAAATGTTTACCGCTTTACGTAAAGAGGCAAGCTTATCTTTCTGTTTCGGAATAAATTCCTGTGCAACATATCCTTTATGCCCGGTTTCTAAAATAGCTTTCATGATGGCAGGATAATAAAGCTCCTGTGTATCATCAATTTCATTACGGCCCGGCACACCACCTGTATGGTAATGGTTGATGTATGGATGAAACGTGCGGATGTTACGGATAACATCGCCTTCGTCTATCTGCATGTGGTAAATATCAAACAGCAGTTTAAAGTTTTGCGAACCCAGCCTTTTAGCCAGTTCTGCGCCCCACTCTACCCTGTCGGCCTGGTAATCTTTGTGGTCTATCTTGCTGTTCAGCAATTCCATCACTAAAACTACATTATGTTTTTCGGCCAGTTCAACCATCGGCGTTAAGCCTTCCACGCAGTTTTTCCAGCCGGTTTCATCATCCTTGCCACGGCGGCTGCCGCTAAAGCAAATAAGGTTTTTGTAACCCGCTGCTGCAACTTTAGGAATCATCTCCTTATAGTTTTTATGCAGCTGCGCGTGAAACTCCTTATCACCGAAACCATCGGTAAGGTTAATTTCAGCGCCATTGCACATGGATGAATCCAGACCATATTTTTTTAAAATAGCCCAATCGCCAGGGCCAACCAGGTCTATTGCTTTAATGCCGATATCTTTGGCGGCAATGCAAAGGTTCTCTAAAGAGATATCGCCATAACACCAGCGGCATACGGCGTGGTTAATGTTTCCCTTCAATTTAGCAGCTACCATTTCTTTTTCTTCTGATTTAAAAGAAGACAGCATTCCGCCTGCGCTGATGGCCGCGGTGCCTGCAAGCATCCCTTTAATAGCTGTTCTGCGGTTGTTGTTGGTTGCCATGATTTAAACTTCTAAACGTCCTTTTGGTTCAGATGAATCTACGGCTGTTTTACCCGACTCGTTAAAGAACAGGATAAACAACAAGAATACAGCGCCTGCAATACCGGCCGGAATTAACCAAATCATTTTCCAGTCGTGGCCTGCAGGTGAATTGTAGCTATCAGAGATCTTGCCTGCTACGTAGAAGCCGATAAGCATCCCAACGCCATAAGTAGCCAGGGTGATCATACCCTGGGCTGCGCTTTTGTATTGGGCTCCTGCTTTAGAATCTGTATAGATCTGGCCTGATACGAAGAAGAAATCGTAACATACGCCGTGTAAAGCGATACCGATGATCAGCATAAAGCTTAGTTCACCCGCGTTGCCATAAGCAAACAAAGTGTAACGAATAGCCCATGCCAGCATACCTACAAGGATTGTCCACTTAAAGCCAAACTTTTTGAAGAAGATAGGCAAGCAAAGCAGGAACAATACTTCGGAGATTTGGCCGATGGTCATTTTTCCGGTAGGGTTATCTACCTTAATATCTGTTAAGAAAGCACTTGCATTTTGGTAGTAGAACGCCAACGGAATACAGATGAGGATAGAAGCGATAAAGAACACCGCGAAGTTTTTATCCTTTAACAGTTTCAGGGCATCTAAACCAAGCAAGGTAGAAATAGTTACTTTTCCTACTGATGGCTTAGGCGGCGTAGCCGGCAATGTAAAGCTGAATAAGCCTAATAATGCAGAAGCCACACCGGCCATTAAGAATGTTTTTTGCAGTAAACCAGCCTGGATACCTTCTGGAGAATCCCAATGGAACAGGTAGCTAATGGCTAAACCAGCAATGATCCAGCCGATGGTACCAAATATACGGATAGAAGAAAATTCCTTTTCCGGATCGTTCATTTGATTAAAAGAAACTGAGTTAACTAACGCCAGTGTAGGCATATAAATTACCATGTAACCTAACACATACGGATAAAACACAGCAATATCTGCCGCTGTGTACATTTGGTACATTAGCACAGCACCTATTAAATGCAGCACACCTAATATGCGCTCTGCATTAAAATACCTATCGGCAATTAAGCCGATTATGAAAGGCGCTATGATAGCACCCCATGATTGGGTTGAAAAAACTTCGCCGGTTTGTGCGCCGGTAGCATGTAATGTAGCACCCAAAAACGGGCCAAGGGTTACAAACCATGCGCCCCAGATAAAAAACTGGAGGAACATCATGGCCGATAACTTAACGCGTGTAGTTAAGTTCATAGTTTAATTTAGTTTATAATTGGTTTAAAAGCTGGTTAAGCCTTATTTTACTGATAAAATGTATTTTACCATTTCTTTTGCATCTTCTAATTTAAGATCGGGATGCGCCGTCATTGGAATATCGCCCCAGTTGCCTGCGCCACCTGCAATTACTTTTTTAGCCAGTGTTTCTTCATCAGCTGCAGTGTATTTTTTAGCGATATCAACAAAAGCCGGGCCTACAATCTTAGTTTTTTCGTTATGGCAGGTCATGCAATCCAGCTTTGCCATCATTGCTTTGCCAGCTTCGCTTGGCGTGCCTGCAGTGCTTTCGGTTCCTATTTTACTTACAGCGGTATCCTGGGCAGCATCAGAATTATGTGCTACAGCAGTTTGGTTATGTGCATTTACGCTATCTGCGCTCCCTTCTTCAGACTCACCCGGTTTAGGGCCTCCACATGCTGCAATTACTAAGCTAATGCCTAAAATTATAAAGATCTTTTTCATGGTGTTGTTTTGTTTGTTGATTTTTAAAAACTGCCGAAAATTACAATTTTTTTATATAAAAAAACGAATTAAACAGCCACAGATGCAGGCAAAGGGGCATTTTTATGCCTGCTGCGCATATACAGCACCAGCCCTGCAAAAGCCACGATTAATACAATTGGAATTACCAGCGTGGCTTGCAGCACTTTTACGCCTGCTAAAGCATTATCGCCGCTGGCTTCTGCAACTATCTTGTCGTAATACGAGCCCATAAACATGGTGTAAACAGATACCGCAAACATACCGGCACCGCCCATCAAGTTTAAGCCCAGCGCGCCTGATTTTGGGATATTGGTATTTACAAAACCCAGCATGGTTGGCCAGAAGAAGCAAACGCCCATACCAAAAACTATGGCGGCAAAGAAAATTGAGTTGCCCGATAAGGTACTTAACAGGTAAATACCTGTTGCAGCTAATATGGTAGACATTAAAAGGACTACCTGCGGCGCTAATACCTTTAAAATTGGTTTGGCAAAGGCGCGGCCCACAACCATAATACCTGTCTCAAGAGTTAACAATAACAGTGCGTTATCACTTACGTTCTTTAATAATACATCTATCCACTGGCCGGTGAACAGCTCGGTGATACCGGTGCCGAACATGCAGATGAACATAAATATAAACAACGGACTTGCAACGGCTTTATACATGCTTGCAGTACTAACGCCGGATGCTACACGCTCGGTAACCGGGAAATCCAGCTTGGAGAACAGGTAGCCGTAAATTGCTGTTGGAATAAGCATAGTACCTACCTGGATCTGCCAGCTTAAACCTAATTTGCTTAAAAGCATTACTATAACCGTACCTATAACTATCCCGCCGGGAAACCATAAGTGAAAATGGCTTAGCTTGGTAGTTTTATTATCTGTATATAACGATGTTACCAGCGGGTTACATGCGGCCTCTACCGTACCGTTGGCTATACCAACCAGCAGGGTGGAGAAAAACAGCGTCCAGAAACCGGTGGCGAATATGGTTAACAGTATCCCTGCTAAATGGAATACAAAAGCCATTACCAGCAGCCTTTTCATGCCGATGATATCTACAATTATCCCTCCTACTACCATAGCCAGCGGGAAACCTCAGAAAGCGGTAGCGGTAATGGTGCCCAATTGCGCTTTATCCAGCTGAAAATCTGTACCGAGCTTGTTTAAAATACCTGCACGGATACCAAATGATAGTGAAGTTACAAGCAGGGCGAGGCAACTCGCCCTGAATAATTGTGTACGATTAATAGTTTGCATTTTATAATTGGTTTATGGTTTTATGCGTAATTAATCGATGCCAAGCAGCTTGCGGTTCCAGGCGTCATCAGAGCCCGAAGCGGCAAAATCATCAAAGGTACGATCGGTAACCCTGATGATATGATCCTTGATGAACTGTGCACCTTCTCTTGCACCGTCCTCAGGATGTTTAAGCGCACATTCCCATTCCAGTACTGCCCAGCCCTTGAAATCGTATTGTGTAAGTTTACTAAAGATCCCTTTAAAATCTACCTGCCCGTCGCCCAGTGAACGGAAACGGCCCGCACGGTT
>Ga0247812_10000093_pt1 | contig 121473 bp, 100 predicted proteins | sample UWRJL149409B1_FD_178011 | JGI IMG/M metagenome (GOLD analysis project Ga0247812, IMG submission 178011) | Plant litter microbial communities from Arlington Agricultural Research Station in Wisconsin, United States - UWRJ-L149-409B-1 | ecosystem: Environmental > Terrestrial > Plant litter >... | reverse complement strand
GCCGACATCATCGGCCTGAAAACGACCGTGATCGCCTCGCTGAAATCGGCGCAACTGGCGGCGCTGACCACCGACCAGCTGAGCAACCTGACCACCGGCCAGATCGGTGCGCTGAGCACAGCCAACGTGGCGGCGCTGAGCACCGACCAGGTCGTGGCGCTGAGTTCGCTGCAAGCGTCCGTGCTGAGCTCGGCCCAGGTGGCCGCGCTCAACAGCGATGACATCGTCGCGCTGGAAACGGCCGACTTGCAAGCGCTCAAGACCGCCGCCATCGGCGCGCTGTCGACGCTGCAGGTGTCGACCCTGTCGACCGACCAGATCGTCGCGCTGACCAGCGGCCAGGTCGCCGCGCTGAGCAGCAAGCAAGTGGTCGCCCTGGGCACCGCCGCGCTGGCCGCGATCGAGACCGCCGACCTGCTGGCGCTGAAAACCGGCGGCATCGCCGCGCTCAGCACCGACCAGATGGCGGCCCTGACCACCGACCAGATCACCTCGCTGACCAGCGCCCAGATCGGCGCGCTGAGCACCAACAGCCTGGCCTACGGCCTGAGCACCGACCAGATCGTGGCGATGAGTTCGAAGCAACTGACCGGCCTGACCACGCAGCAGTTCGCTGCGCTGTCGACCAACGCCATCGCCGCCATCGAAACGGCCGACATCGTCGGCCTGAAGACGACCGTGATCGCCTCGCTGAAATCGGCGCAGCTGGCGGCCCTGACCACCGACCAGCTGAGCAACCTGACGACCGGCCAGATCGGCGCGCTGAGCACGGCCAACGTGGCCGCGCTGAGCACCGACCAGGTCGTGGCGCTGAGCTCGCTGCAAGCGTCCGTGCTGAGCTCGGCGCAGGTGGCCGCGCTCAACACCGACGACATCGTCGCGCTGGAAACGGCCGACCTGCAGGCGCTCAAGACCGCCGCCATCGGCGCGCTGTCGACGCTGCAAGTGTCGACCCTGTCGACCGACCAGATCGTCGCGCTGAGCAGCGGCCAGATCGCCGCGCTGAGCAGCAAGCAAGTGGTGGCGCTGGGCACCGCCGCGCTGGCCGCGATCGAGACCGCCGACCTGCTGGCGCTGAAAACCGGCGGCATCGCCGCCCTCAGCACCGACCAGCTCGGCGCCTTGACCACCGACCAGATCGGCGTCCTGAGCACCGGCCAGATCGCGGCGCTGAGCACGCTGGGCCTGTCGGCCGGCCTGAGCACCGACCAGATCGTCGCGCTCAGTTCGCAGCAAATCAACGCGCTGAGCACCGTGCAGTTCGGTGCGCTGGCCAGCGATAGCATCGCCGCCATCGAGACCGCCGACCTGTCGGCCCTGCGCACCAGCCTGATCGGCGCGCTGAAGACCGCGCAGTTCGCCGCGCTGACCACCGACCAGATCGGCAATCTGAGCAGTGCGCAAGTGGCCGCCCTGACCACCCTCGGCCTGTCGGCCGGACTGACCACCGACCAGGCGGTCGCGCTGACCTCGGCGCAAGTGGCGGTGCTGAGCTCGAGCCAGGTGGCCGCGCTGAGCAGCGACGCCATCGCCGCGCTGGGCACGGAAGATGTCGCGGCGCTCAAGACCTCGGCCTTCGCCAGCCTCAAGACGGCGCAGATCCAGGCGCTGACGACCGACCAGATCGTGGGCCTGACCGGCGCGCAAACCGCCGCGCTGACCACCAGCCAGGTGCGCGCGCTGAGCACCGACCAGCTGGCCGCGCTGCAGACCGCCGACCTGGTGACGCTGCGCACCACGGTGATCGCGGCGCTGAGCTCGGACCAGATCAGCGGCCTGACCACCGACCAGATCCACTCGCTGACCAGCTCGCAAGTGTGCGCCATCACCAGCGCCCAGGTGCCGGGCCTGTCGACCGACCAGATCGCGGCGCTGAGCTCGCCGCTGGGCACGCCGATCGTGCTGGACCTGAACGGCGACGGCATCTCGACCCTGAACCTGGCGGCGGGCGTGCAGTTCGACCTGCTGGCCACCGGTAAAAAAGGCGGCACCGGCTGGGTGGGCGGCGGCGACGGTCTGCTGGTGCTGGACCGCAACGGCGACGGCGCGATCAACGACGGCGGCGAGCTGTTCGGCGCGGGCACCACGCTGGCCAATGGCAAGAAAGCCAGCAATGGCTACCAGGCCATGGCCGAGCTGGACAGCAACGGCGACGGCACGATCGACGGCAAGGACGCGGCCTTCGGCAAACTGCAGGTCTGGGTCGACGGCAATGCCGACGGCGTCAGCCAGGCGGACGAGCTGAAATCGCTGGCCGAGCTTGGCATCACCAAGCTGAATCTCGATTCCAAGCAGAACGCGTCGCTGAACAACGGCAACATCGTCGGCGCCACCTCGAGCTTCGAGACCAGCGACGGCAAGAGCCATGTAGCGGCCGACGTCTGGTTCCAGATGTCGAGCGCGGCGCCGGCAGCCAAGCTCAGCGATTCGGTCAGCGGATTGGCGCAGGCGCTGTCGAGCTTTGCGGCCTCGGCCCCGGCCGCCGGCGTGGCCAAGCTGGAGCTGCCGGGCGGCGTCGCCGGCACGGCGGCGGCGCTGGCCAGCGCCATCGGCGACTACGGCCACCAGCAGTTGACCGCCGCCAGCGACGCGGTCGCCACGGAAACGGCGCTGCGCCTCAAAGCGTTGCAGAACGGCCCAGGCAGTCACGGCATACTGGCCTCGCGCTAAGTCCCCGCGCTGCGGCGCCCAAGCGGCAAGACCTCACGGTCTTGCCGCTTTTTTTATGCGCCATGCCCGGAACAGGCACGGTAAACGACTGTTGTTCCAAGGTAGAAAATGCGCCGCGAAGCAGCATGCTGGGGTAGAATCCAAAGGCGGCGTAATAGTGCGCTGCTGCAAGCTTTACCCCGGTCAACCTACAAGGTGGTCATCGATGTTGCCATGCTCGACCATGCATTCGTTCCGTCACAATGCACGATAAATTTCCCCACACCGCGATCCAGTGCCTGACTGCGATCGCCCAGCATCACGGCCTGCAAATCAACCCGGAACGCCTGATCGATGACTACGCGCTGCGCGCCGAGGAGCCGGGCAACGGCGCGCTGCTGCGCATCGCCGCCGACATCGGCCTGAAGGCCAAGGCCGACCGCCTCAGCTGGTCGCGCCTGATGGCGCAGGATGGCGTGTTCCCGCTGATGGCCCGCCTCAACGACGGCAATATGGTGATCGTGGTCGGCGTCAAACCGGGCGAGGCGGGCGGCGAAGAGCAGGCCGCCGTGCTCAACCCGGTCAGCGCCAACGCCGCCGTGGTGATGGTGGCGCGCAGCGAGTTTGAAAAGCGCTGGAGCGGCGAGGTGTTCTTCGTCAAGCGGCAGCACAAGTTCACCGACCCCAACCAGCCGTTCGGGCTGCGCTGGTTCATCCCCGAGATCCTCAAGCAGAAGTCGGCTTTCCGCGACATCTTCATCGCCGCCATCGCGATGCAGATGCTGGCGCTGGCCTCGCCGATCTTCTTCCAGCTGGTGATCGACAAGGTGCTGACGCACCAGAGCATCACCACCTTGTGGGTGCTGGCGGTGGGCATCGTCATGGCGCTGCTGTTCGACGCCGTGTTCGGCTTCCTGCGGCAGACGCTGACCTTGGCGGCCAGCAACAAGATCGACATGCGGCTGACCCGCCGCACCTTCGCCCACCTGCTGTCGCTGCCGATCGACTTCTTCGAGACCACCAGCGCCGGCGTGGTCACGCGCCACATGCAGCAGCTGGAAAAGATCCGCAACTTCCTCACCGGCCGGCTGTTCTTCACCGCGCTCGACCTGGTGGCGCTGCTGGTGTTCGTGCCGGTGCTGTTTACCTATTCCTACAAGCTCGCCAGCGTGGTGCTGGTGTTCGCCGGCCTGATCGCCGGCGTGGTGGTGGCGATGGTGCCGACCTTCCAGCGCCGCCTCAACGCGCTGTACGCGGCCGAGGGCCAGCGCCAGGCGATGCTGGTCGAGGCCATCCACGGCATGCGCACCGTCAAGGCGCTGGCGATCGAACCGACCCAGCGCCGGGTCTGGGACCAGCGCTCGGCCGAGGCCATCACCATGCACTTCCGCGTCGGCCAGATCTCGATCGCCGGCAACGCCGTCACCGACTTCCTCGGCAAGCTGATGCCGGTCACGCTGATCGTGCTCGGCGCGCAGGACGTGTTCGACCAGCAGCTCACGGTCGGCGCGCTGATCGCCTTCCAGATGCTGTCGGGCCGCGTCACCGGGCCGCTGATCTCGATCGTCGGCCTGGTCAACGAATACCAGGAGACCGCGCTGTCGGTCAAGATGCTGGGCGAGGTGATGAACCGCGCCCCCGAGGGCCGCGCCGGCGCCAGCGGCCTGCGTCCCGAGCTCAAGGGCGAGATCCGCTTCGACGAGGTCACCTTCCGCTACCCCGGCGCGCAGGCGATGGCGCTCAACAAGGCCAGCTTCACCATCACCCCGGGCACGGTGGTCGGCATCGTCGGCCGCAGCGGTTCCGGCAAGACCACCTTGACCAAGCTGATCCAGGGCCTGTACCCGGTGCAGGAAGGCATCGTCCGTTTCGACGGCCTGGACGCGCGCGAGATCGAGCTGTCGCACCTGCGGCGCCAGATCGGCGTGGTGTTGCAGGAGAACTTCCTGTTCCGCGGCACGGTGCGCGACAACCTGTCGGTGGCCAAGCCGGACGCCACCTTCGAGGAGATCGTCGAAGCGGCCGCCGCCGCCGGCGCCGATGAATTCATCGAACGCCTGCCGATGGGCTACGACACCATGCTCGAAGAAAACGCCTCCAACCTGTCCGGCGGCCAGAAGCAGCGGCTGTCGATCGCCCGCACCCTGGTCAACAAGCCGCGCATCCTGGTGCTGGACGAAGCGGCCAGCGCGCTCGACCCCGAGAGCGAAGCCATCTTCATCAGCAACCTCAGCCGCATTGCCGTCGGCCGCACCGTGGTGATGATCTCGCACCGCCTGTCGACGCTGGTCAACGCCGACAAGATCATGGTGATGCAGCAGGGCCGCCTGGTCGACAGCGGCCGCCACTCCGAATTGCTTTTAACCAGCGACACCTACCAGCACCTATGGAACCAGCAAACAAGCCACCTGTAAGCGGCCCCGGCCGCGGCAAGCGGGACCAGACCGAAATCGACTTCCTGCCGGACGCCGACGCCATCGAGCGCGGCCCGCTGCCGCGCTCGGTGCGGCTGACCTTGCACGTGCTGCTGGCGGCGTTCGCCGCGTTCATCCTGTGGGCCTGCCTGTCGCACGTGCCCAAGGTGGTCACGGCCAAGGGCCGGCTGGTCAATCCGCTGCCCAACATCGTGGTGCAGCCGCTGGAGACTTCGGTGATCCAGCGCATCGACGTGCGGGTGGGGCAGGTGGTGCGCAAGGGCCAGCTGCTGGCCGCGCTCGACCCGACCTTCACCCAGGCCGACGAGGCGCAGCTGCGCACCCGGCTGCAAAGCCTCGACACCCAGGCCGCCGCGCTGCGCGCCGAGCTGGCCGGCCAGGCCGGCGCCAGCGGCAAGGGCAACGCCGACACCGAGCTGCAGGCGCAGCTGTCGAGCGAGCGCCGCGCCAACTTCGAGGCGCAGAAGACCAAGATGGACCAGAACATCGAACGCCTGCTGGCGGGGCTGGAAACGAACAAGCGCGACCGCGTGATCCTGGCCCAGCGCGTCAAGTCGCTGCGCGAGGTCGAGGCGATGCAGGAGCAGCTGATGGCCGAGCAGTTCGGCGCCAAGATGCACCTGCTCGAGGCGCGCGACCGCCGCCTCGAAGTCGAGCGCGACATGACGCTGCAGCAGAACAAGGCGCTCGAGCTCGAGCGCGAGCTGGCCTCGTCGCGCGCCGAGCGCGCCGCCTTCGACAAGAGCTGGCGCCAGAAGATGATGGAAGACCTGCTGTCGGCCACGCGCGACCGCGACGGCATCAACGAGCAGCTCAACAAGGCCGACATGCGCCACCGCATGGTGCAGATGGTGGCGCCGGCCGACGGCGTGGTGCTGGAGATCGCCAAGCTGTCGGTGGGCTCGATCATCCGCGAGGCCGAGCCGTTGTTTACGCTGGTGCCGCTGGGCGCCGAGCTGGAAGCCGAGGTGCAGATCGATTCCCAGGACATCGGCTACATCAAGACCGGCGACAAGGTGCAGATCAAGATCGACGCCTTCTCCTACCAGGAACACGGCATGCTGGACGGCAAGATCCGCACCATCAGCTCGGATGCGTTCCGGCGCGAGCAGTCGCAAGGCCAGAACGGGCTCGATTCGTTCTACAGCGCCCGCATCGGCTATCGCGGCGCGCAGCTGCGCAAGATGAAGCCCGGCGCCACGCTGCTGCCCGGCATGACCTTGTCGGCCGAGATCCTGGTCGGCGAGCGCACCGTGATGTCTTACCTGTTGTGGCCGCTCACCAAGGCCATGGACGAGTCGATCCGCGAGCCCTGAAACGGCCCCGGCCTATTTTGATGTAATGCCGTATTGCTATATACTGGAACGCGGTTCCCTCGCCGGGGCCGCATCCATCCGTGCTATCAGGTTACAGGAACAATTATGAATACTCGCAAGCTGGATGCTCTTTTCATCAACGCCGATTCCTCGCTGCAAGCCTACCAGGGCCTGGCGCAAACCTACGCCGCCATCGAGCCGCCGACCTGGGCGCTGCTGCTGGCGCAGTCCTGCCGCGCCAAGGAGTTCGGCGTCGGCATCCTCGACTGCGACGCCGAGCGGCTGCCGCTGCAGCAGGCGGTCGACCGCATCCGCGACGCCGATCCGCGGCTGGCGGTGTTCGTGGTGTACGGCCAGAATCCCAACTCCGGCACCACCGGCATGATCGGCGCGTGCGCGCTGGCCGCCGAGCTGCGCCGCCAGTATCCCTACATCCCGATCTGCTTCGTCGGCTCGCACACCAGCGCCATGCCGCTGGAAGTGCTGAAGAACCCGTTCGTCGATTTCGTCCTGCTCAACGAGGGCGTGTACGCGCTGCACAACCTGCTGCGCACCGACCTGCGCTCGCGCCTGGGCATGGTGCTCGGCGTCGGCCACAAGGAGCTCGACGCCGGCGGCCAGATCAAGCTGGTGCTCAACCCGCCGCAATCGGTGGTGCCGCAGGAACGCATGGACATCGACATGCCGGGCTATGCCTGGGACTTGCTGCCGTACAAGGAGCGCCCGCTGGACCTGTACCGCGCGCACTTCTGGCACGCCGAGTTCGACCACAACAAGCGCACCCCGTTCGCCGCCATCTACACCTCGCTGGGCTGCAACTTCGCCTGCGACTTCTGCATGATCAACATCGTCAACCGGGTCGACAACAGCGACGGCGTCAACGCCTCGAACTCGCGCGGCATGCGCTTCTGGAGCGCCAAGCTGATCGGCGACGAGCTGGAGAAGCTGTCGGGCATGGGCGTCGAGACGGTGCGCATCAGCGACGAGATGTTCTTCCTGAATAAAAAGTACTACGAGCCGCTGCTCAAGGAAATCATCGACCGCGGCCTCAAGCTGCGCATGTGGGCCTACTCGCGCGTCGACACCGTGCGCCACGAATACCTCGACCTGTTCCAGCGCGCCGGCATCAACTGGCTGGCGCTCGGCATCGAGGCCGGCAACCAGAACGTGCGCCAGGAAGTGTCCAAGGGTTCGTTCAAGGAAGTCAACATCCGCGAGGTCTGCGACACCGTGCGCGCCAGCGGCATGAACGTGATCAGCAACTACATCTTCGGCTTCCCGGAAGACACCATGGAAACCATGCAGCAGACGCTGGACCTGGCGCTGGAGCTCAACACCGAGATGGCCAACATCTATCCCTGCCAGGCGCTGCCGGGCAGCCCGATGTACCACATCGCCAAGCGCAACGGCTGGAAGCTGCCGGACACCTACGGCGGCTACGCCTTCCTGTCCTACGACAGCGAACCGCTGCCGACCAAGTACCTGACGGCGGCCGAGGTGCTGCGCTTCCGCGACGAGGCATGGCAGACCTACTTCTCCAACCCGGCCTACCTGAGCCTGCTGGAGCGCAAGTTCGGCCTGACCGAGCGCCAGAACGTCGAGGACATGGCGAAGATCCGCCTGCGCCGCAAGATCCTGGGCGATTGATTCCGTCCAGCCTGCCCGAACCCCACTAGCGAACCCCGAGCATGATCATCACGCGCACCCCTTTCCGCATTTCCTTCTTCGGCGGCGGCACCGACTATCCGGCCTGGTACCAGGAGCACGGCGGCGTGGTGCTGGCCACCACCATCGACAAGTACTGCCACATCAGCTGCCGCTTCCTGCCGCCGTTCTTCGAGCACAAGCACCGCATCGTCTACTCGCGCATCGAGAACGTGCAGACCTTCGACCAGATCGAGCACCCGGCGGTGCGCGCCATCCTGGGCTGGGCCGGCATCGAGCGCGGGCTGGAGATCCACCACGACGGCGACCTGCCGGCGCGCTCGGGGATCGGCTCGTCGTCGTCGTTCACGGTCGGCCTGGTGCACGCGCTGGCCGCGCTGCAGGGCCGCTACGTGTCGAAGGAAGAGCTGACCCGCAACGCCATCCACATCGAGCAGGACCTGATCGGCGAGGCGGTCGGCTCGCAGGACCAGACCTCGGCCGCGCACGGCGGCTTCAACCGCATCGCCTTCAACCGCAACGGCAGCATCACGGTGGCGCCGGTGGTGCTGACGGCCGAGCGCCTGGACGAGCTGCAAAGCCATCTGATGCTGTGCTTCACCGGCTTCTCGCGCATCGCGGCCGACATCGCCAAGGCGCAGATCGCCAACTTCAAGAGCCGCGAGACCGAGCTCAAGGCGATGCAGGCGATGGTCGAGGAAGCCATCCAGCTGCTGCAGAGCGGCCATCCGATCGAAGAGTTCGGCAAGCTGCTGCACGAGAGCTGGCTGTACAAGCGCAGCCTGGCCAAGCAAGTATCGACCCCGGAGATCGACCAGATCTACCAGCAGGCGCTGGCGGCCGGGGCCACCGGCGGCAAGATCCTCGGCGCCGGCGGCGGCGGCTTCCTGCTGCTGTTCGTCAAGCCGGAACTGCAGGCCCAGGTCAAGGCCAGTCTCAAGGATCTGGTGCACGTGCCGTTCAAGTTCGAGGACGGCGGCAGCCGCGTCGCCCTGTACCAGCCGGGCTGGATGAGCTGATCCGCCGATTTCCCCGGCGATTTCCCTTTTGTAGCTGACGGATGACATGATGATAAACGAGATGACAAACGAAGAACTGATCGCCTTTGAAGACAAGATCGCCGAGCAGTTCAACGCCGGCAAGATCCGCGCGCCGGTGCACCTGTATTCGGGCAACGAGACCCAGATCCGCCGCAGCTTCGAGAAGATCCGCGCGCAGGACTGGGTGTTCTGCTCGTGGCGCTCGCACTACCAGTGCCTGCTCAAGGGCGTGCCGCCGGATGAAGTGGAGGCGGAAATCCTGGCCGGCCGCTCGATCTCGCTGTGCTTCCCGGAATACCGCATCTACTCCTCGGCCATCGTCGGCGGCGTGCTGCCGATCGCGCTGGGCGCGGCGATGTCGATCCAGCGCCGCGGCGAGGACGCCAAGGTGTACTGCTTCATGGGCGATATGACCTCGGAGAGCGGCATCGCCTACGAGGTCATCAAGTACGCCCGCAACTTCAAGCTGCCGATCCACTTCATCGTCGAAGACAACGAGAAGTCGGTCTGCACCGATACCCGCGAAACCTGGAACCAGCCGGTGCTGACCTACCAGGATGCCGACGACGAGTACGTCAGCTACTACCATTATCAAACCAAATATCCACACGCCGGCGCCGGCGTGCGGGTCCAGTTCTGAGGCGGATGTGATGAAATATTTCGATGAACTGAAACGTTCGATGGACTACCTGGCACAGGATCCACGCACCGTGTTCATGGGCCAGGCGGTTGCCGTGCCCGGCACGGCGATGAGCAACACGCTCAAGGATGTGCCGCCCTCGCGCCTGATCGAGTTGCCGGTCGCCGAGGAAATGCAGATGGGCATGACCACCGGCATGGCCCTGACCGGCATGGTCCCGGTCAGCATCTTCCCGCGCTGGAACTTCCTGCTGGTGGCGGTCAGCCAGCTGGTGAGCCATCTCGACAAGGTCGACGTGATGTCCAACGGCGGCTACAAGGCCAAGGCCATCATCCGCACCGGCGTCGGCGCGCAGCGCCCGATGCACCCGCAGCACCAGCACATCGGCGACTTCACCGACGTGTTCCGCTCGATGTGCACCACCATCGAGGTGATCCGCCTGGAAGAACCGGAAGACATCTTCCCGGCCTACGAGCGCGCGCTGCTGCGCGACGACGGCCGCAGCACCATCATCGTCGAGTACGGCGATTACTATAACGAGAAATAATTCAGCGAGCGACCATGAAATATCCATTGATGCGCAATAACATCCTGCGCGAAGATCTCGACGCCGTGATCGCCCACCTGCAGCAGGACGATCCCATCCTGACCCACGGCGCCAACGTGCGCGCCTTCGAGCAGGAATGGTCGGAGTGGCTGGGCGTCAAGTACAGCGTGTTCGTCAACTCGGGCGCCTCGGCCAACCTGCTGACCATGGCCATCCTCAAGATCAAGCATCCGGAAGGCGGCGAAGTCATCGTGCCGCCGCTGACCTGGATCTCGGACGTCGCCTCGGTGCTGCAGAACGGCTTCACGCCGGTGTTCGCCGACATCGACCCGCGCACGCTGGGCATGGCGCCGGAGCAGATCCTGGCCAAGATCACCGACCGCACCCGCGCCGTGTTCCTGACCCACGTGCAGGGCTTCGACGCCCTGACCGACGAGCTGATCGCCGAACTGGAACGCCGCAACATCCCGCTGATCGAAGACGTCTGCGAATCGCACGGCGCCACCCACAACGGCAAGCGCGCCGGCAGCATCGGCTGGATCTCGAACTTCTCGTACTACTACGCCCACCACATGAGCACCATCGAGGGCGGCATGGTCTGCACCGACGACCCGGTGGTGTACCAGCAGGCGCGCATGCTGCGCTCGCACGGCATGGTGCGCGAGGCCAACGACGAGGCGGTGCGCGCGCAGTACAAGGCCGAGAACCCGGAGCTGAACCCGGACTTCATCTTCGCCTACCAGGCCTACAATATGCGCAACACGGAAATCGGCGGCATCATGGGCCGTAGCCAGCTCAAGCGCCTGGACGCCAACGTGGCGCGCCGCACCGCCAACCTGGAGCGCTTCCTGCGCCAGATCGACCCGGCCAAGTACGTCACCGATTTCAAGATGGAAGGCTCGTCCAACTACGCCTTCAACCTGATCATGAAGCAGGCCGACCCGGCCGCCGCCGAGCGGCTGATGGCCACCATGCGCGCCGAGGGCATCGAGTTCCGCCGCGGCAGCGCCGGCGGCGGCAACCAGGTGCGCCAGCCCTACCTCAAGGGCATCGTGCCGGACGGCCACCACCTGGACTTCCCGCACACCGAGCACGTGCACTTCTACGGCTTCTACATCGGTAACTTCCCCGACCTGCGCGACGCGGAAATCGACGCGCTGTGCGCGGTGTTGAACGCGGCGTGAGCATGGTCAAGTCGGCCCTGATCCTGGCTGGCGGACTGGGCACGCGCCTGCGCAGCGTCGTGCCCGACCTGCCCAAGCCGATGGCGCCCATCCTGGAGCGGCCGTTCCTGGCGCACCAGATCGATTACTGGATGGCGCAAGGCATCGAGCATTTCGTGCTGTCGGTGGGCTACCGGCGCGAGGTCATCGAGGCGTATTTCGGCAACAGCTACCGCGGCGCCCGCATCGACTACGCGGTCGAGCACAGCCCGCTGGGCACCGGCGGCGGCGTGCTGCTGGGCGCGGCCATGCTGCCGCCCGGCGAACGCTTCCTGCTGCTCAACGGCGACACCTATTTCGCGGTCGACCTGGCGCGGCTGGCAGCCTACGCGGCCGAACACGACACCGACTGGTGCTTCAGCCTGTTCCGCGCCAACGAGGCCGGCCGCTACATGGGCATGGGCGTCGAAGCCGACGGCGCCATCAGCGCGCTGCGCTCGGGCCAGGAATACCCGGGACGGCTGGCCAACGGCGGCGTCTACCTGGTGCATCCGCGCAGCCTGGCGGCGATGCCGTTCGCGGCGGGCGACAAATTCTCGCTGGAAGATGATTTTTTCGCCGCGGCCCACGCCGCCGGCCAGCGCTTCTACGGCGTCGCCTTCGACGGCGCCTTCATCGACATCGGCGTGCCGCACGACTACCAGCGTGCCGCCGCCGTCCTTACCGCCTGACGAGGAGACGCCATGAACCCCAGTGAACGGCTGATCAAGAACCTGCACGCATCGATCGCCGCCAAGCAAGCCCTGCTGGCCAACCCGGACGCCATCGCGCAGTTCGCCGCCGCCGCCGAGCTGGTGGTGGCGCGCTACCGCGCCGGCGGCCGGCTCTACATCGCCGGCAACGGCGGCTCGGCGGCCGACGCCCAGCACCTGGCGGCCGAGTTCGTCAGCAAGCTGGCGCGCGACCGCGCCCCGCTGGCGGCCGAGGCGCTGACCACCGACACCTCGATCCTGACCGCGATCGGCAACGATTACGGCTACGAGCAGGTGTTCTCGCGCCAGCTGGCCGGCAAGGCCAGCGCCGCCGACGTGTTCCTCGGCATCACCACCTCGGGCAAGTCGCCCAACATCCTGCTGGCGCTGCAGCAGTGCCGCAGCATGGGGGTGCCGTCGATCGTGCTGTGCGGCCATGACGGCGGCCCGGCCAGGGCGCTGGCCGACCATTGCCTGATCGTGCCGGGCACGGCCACCAGCACCATCCAGGAATTGCATATCGTCCTCGCCCACACGCTGTGCGAGGCGGTCGAAGTGGCCATCTTCGGCGCTTAAACCCAGAACCCACTCTACAAGGATCCCCCCATGAGCTACAACATCCTCGTCACCGGCGGCGCCGGCTACCTCGGTTCGACCATGGTCCCGGAGCTGCTCAGCCGCGGCCACAAGGTCACCGTGATCGACAACTTCATGTACGGCCAGGCCAGCCTGAACCACGTCTGCCACCACCCCAACTTCCAGATCGTGCGCGGCGACATCCGGCTGGAAAAAACCATGCTGCCGCTGATGGACCAGGCCGACATCATCATCCCGCTGGCGGCCTACGTCGGCGCGCCGCTGTGCGCCAAGGATCCGGTCGGCGCCTCCAGCGTCAACCACGACGCCATCATCATGATGCTCAAGCACTTGCGCAAGGAACAATGGCTGCTGATGCCGACCACCAACAGCGCCTACGGCACCGGCGACAAGGACAACTTCTGCACCGAGGAATCGCCGCTGCGCCCGATCTCGCAATACGCGATCGAAAAGCTCAAGATCGAGAACGAAGTCATGAAGCATGACAACGCCATCAGCTTCCGCCTGGCCACGGTGTTCGGCATGTCGCCGCGCATGCGCATCGACCTGCTGGTCAACGACTTCGTCTACCGCGCCGTGTACGACCGCTTCGTGGTGCTGTTCGAGCCGCACTTCAAGCGCAACTACATCCACGTGCGCGACGTCACCCGCGCCTTCGTGCACGGCATCGAGCACTTCGCCACCATGAAGGGCCAGATCTACAACGTCGGCCTGTCGGACGCCAACGTCTCGAAGATGGAACTGTGCCAGGCGATCCAGCGCCAGGTGCCGGACTTCATCTTCCCGGAAGCGGCGGTCGGCACCGATCCGGACCAGCGCAACTACATCGTCTCGAACGCCAAGATCGAGGCGACCGGCTTCAAGCCTGAGCATTCGCTGGAGCTCGGCATCGCCGACCTGATCAAGGGCTTCACGATGATCAAGAACAGCCGCTACGGCAACGTCTGACGCGATGGCCGGTTTGCCGGACGGCCGCGCCCCGCGCGCGGCCTTGTTTCTCGACCGCGACGGCGTCATCAATGTGGAAAAGCATTATGTGCACCGCATCGCCGACTTCGACTTCATGGACGGCATCTTCGCGCTGTGCCGCGCCGCCAGCGCGCGCGGCATGGCCATCGTGGTGGTCACCAACCAGGCCGGCATCGGCCGCGGCTACTACAGCGAGCAGCAGTTCCATGCGCTGAGCGGCTGGATGTGCGAGCGCTTCGCCGCCGAGGGCGTGACCGTCGACAAGGTGTATTTCTGTCCCCATCACCCGCAGCACGGCATCGGCGCCTACCGCGCCGAGTCGTTCGACCGCAAGCCGCAGCCCGGCATGATGTTGCGCGCCAGGTCAGAGCTGGACCTGGACCTGGCCGCCTCGGTGCTGATCGGCGACAACCTCACCGACATCCAGGCCGCGCGCGCCGCCGGCATCGGCCGCGCGCTGCTGCTGGCGGCGGCGGCGCCGGCCGACGCCGGCGGCGCCGACCAGGTGGTGGCGACGCTGGCGCAGGCGCAGCAGCTGCTGTTCGGCTGAGGCGCCGGGGCCGGGGCCGCTACAGCTGGCCCAGGTACCAGTCGTAGGTGTCGCGCAGGCCGGCCTCGAGTCCGGTGTGGGCGTGCCAGCCGAAGTCGCGCAGGCGCCCGCTGTCGAGCAGCTTGCGCGGCGCGCCGTCGGGCTTGCTGGTGTCCCACACGATCTCCCCCTGATAGCCCACCACCGCCGCCGCCGTCTCGGCCAGCTCGCGGATCGAGACCTCGGCGCCGCTGCCGACATTGACCGGCAATTCCAGCCCGGCCAGGTCGCGCCACAGCAGATGCAGGCAGGCGTCGGCGATGTCGTCGGCGTGCACGAACTCGCGCCGCGGACTGCCGCTGCCCCACAGCGTGACGCTGGCGGCGCCGCTGCCGCGGGCGGCGTGGAAGCGCGCCAGCAGCGACGACAGCACGTGCGCCGAGGCCGGATCGAAGTTGTCGTTGGGGCCGTAGGCGCTGTTGGGGATCAGCGGGATGAAGCGCTGGCCGCCGTACTGCTGGTTGTAGGCCAGGCACATCTGCACGCCGACCAGCTTGGCCACCGCGTACGGCAGGCTGGTCGGTTCGGGCTTGCCCGACAACAGCGCCGCCTCCGCCATCGGCTGCGGGCACTCGCGCGGATACATGCAGGACGAACCGAACAGGATCAGCCGGCGCACGTCGGCGGCGTGGGCCGACTGCAGCACGTTGAGCTGGATCGCCACGTTGTCGTTGATGAACTCGGCCGGGTGGTCGCGGTTCTCGACGATGCCGCCGACCTTGCCGGCGGCCAGCAGCACGTACTCGGGCCGCTCGGCGGCGAAGAAGGCGCGCACGGCGGCCGGGTCGCGCAGGTCGAGCTCGGCGCGGGTGCGGGTCACCAGGTTGTCGCAGCCGGCCTTGCGCAGCGCGCGCAGCAGCGCCGAACCGATCAGGCCGGCGTGTCCGGCGACATAGATTTTCGCGTTGGTCATGGTCATGGTTGTGCTTGCTCCCGGTTACAGCAGGCCGCCGCTGAAGATCAGCGGCACCTTGGCCAGCACGGCGCCGGCGGCGTCGTAGATCAGCTCGGACTGGGCGTTGACCAGCGACGGCAGGCCGGAGAAGGTGGAGATGTCGCGCCGCACGATGTGCTTGCAGCGCGCCAGGTTGAGCATGTCGACATAGGCCTGGGTCACGGCGGCGCAATCCTGGTCCCAGGAGTTGGCGCCGGAGACGGTCACCTCGACGCCGAGGTCGAGCACCGCGCCGAGGATGGTCTTGACGGTGTCGGGCGAGGGCGAGCACAAGTACATGCTCTTGGCGCCGGTGCTGGTGACGGTCTGGCGCACGATGGCGGCCAGGTGGTCGTCGCCGGGCATCGACCAGTCGTTGGTGTCGACCACGCCGTTGCGGCGCACGTGCACGCCGAGGTCGAACTGGCGGTGCAGCAGCTTGTCCTGGACCGCAGCGGACGGCACGATGGCGCGCCAGCCTTCGCGCAGGCCCTCGGTGATGGCGGCGGCGTTGCCGGGCGCGCCCTGCAGGTCTTCGGTGTCGAGCACGAAGTGGTGGTTGCGCAGGTAGAAGTCGCGCCCGCCGAGCTGGGCGAAGTCGATGGTCATGCGCTGCGGATAGCCGGGCAGGTCGAGCAGCGGCAGGTCGGGCGGCGTGGTGCGCACGTTGGCGTTGGCGAACAGGCTGTCGAACTCGGTGTAGAAATCGCCTTCCTTTTTCCACACGAACACGACTTCATAACCGTGTTTCCTGGCCAGCCGCACCGAGCTGACCATCATCATCAAGCGGTTGCCCAGCCCGGACCAGGGCTCGCAGTAAAAAACTGGCATACGGTGTTTCTCCTGAAAAAAATCGTGACTGATAACAGGCCCATCGTATCAGTTCCGCCGCCGCGCCGGGGCCCGATGTTGCCCGCGCCGGGGCGCGGCGTGTACACTGTCTCTCCCTGGATACGGAGTGTGAGCGGTGGAAAAACTCGATTGTGTCGTGATCGGCGCCGGCGTGGTCGGCCTGGCCGTGGCGCGCGCGCTGGCCCAGGCCGGCCGCTCGGTGGTGGTGCTGGAGGCCAGCGGCGCGATCGGCAACGGCGCCAGCTCGCGCAACAGCGAAGTGATCCACGCCGGCCTGTACTATCCGCAGCACAGCCTCAAGGCGCGGCTGTGCGTGGCCGGGCGCGCCGCGCTGTACGCCTACTGCGCCGAGCGCGGCATCGGCCACCGCCGCTGCGGCAAGCTGATCGTCGCCACCGAGCCGGGCCAGCTGGCGCAGCTCGAGCAGCTGGCGCTGCAGGCCGCCGGCAACGGCGTCACCGGGCTGCAAGTGCTGACGGCGCAGCAGGCGGTCGCGCTGGAGCCGGCGCTGCGCTGCGCCGGCGCCTTGCTGTCGCCCGACACCGGCATCATCGACAGCCACGCCCTGATGCTAAGCCTGCAGGCCGACGCCGAGGCGGCCGGCGCGGCGATCGTGCTGCACAGCCGGCTCGACGGCGGCGCGGTCGGCGCCGACGGCATCGTGCTCGAGGTGCAGGGCCAGCGCTACCTGGCGCGCAGCGTGATCAACAGCGCCGGCATCGACGCGCCGGCCGTGGCGGCCACGCTGCGCGGCCTGCCGCCGCAGGCGCTGCCGCAAGCCTTCTATGCCAAGGGAAATTATTACGCCTGCGCCGCGCCGGCGCCGTTTTCGCGGCTGATCTATCCGCTGCCGGAGCCGGGCGGGCTGGGCGTGCACCTGACGCTGGACCTGGCCGGACGCGCCCGCTTCGGGCCTGACGTGGAGTGGATCGAACGCCCCGAGTACAGCGTGGCGCCGGCGCGCGCCGACGCCTTTTACGCGGCGGTGCGGCGCTACTGGCCGGCCTTGCCGGACGGCGCGCTGCGGCCGGACTACGCCGGCATCCGCCCCAAGCTGGGCGGGCCCGGCGCGGCGGCGGCCGACTTCCGCATCGACGATGCGCGGGTGCACGGCGCGCCCGGGCTGGTCAACCTGTTCGGCATCGAATCGCCGGGCCTGACCTCGGCGCTGAGCCTGGCCGCGCTGGTGCGCGAACGGCTCAGTTAGGCACGGCGCGCACCACGTACAGCGTCGCCTGGGCGTCCTCGAAGGCGGTGTCGGGATCGGCGCCCATGCTGGCGGCCAGCTGGCGCAGCAGCGCCTCCAGCGGCGGGTTGCGCAGCCGGTGGCGCACCAGCGGCACGCCCTGCTCGATGCGGAAGCCGGCCTGCTGGAACAGCTCGAACAAGGTGGCGCGGCTGAACCAGCGCCGCTGGGAGGGACTGAGCAGGCCGGTGTCGGCGTAGCGCAGGTCGCCCACGCACAGCCGCAGCTGCATGCCCCAGTGCTGCGCGTTCGGCACCACCGCCAGCACGCTGGCGTCGGCGCGGATGGCCTTGCGCAGGCGCGCCAGCAGCAGCGCCGGCGCGGCGCAGTGCTCCAGCGCCTGGTCGAGCAGCCAGCAGTCGGTGTCGGCGTGGTCGCGGAAGAAGGCGTCGTCGAGCGTGTCGAGCGCGCGCGCCTGCACCGCGTCGGCCCCGCCCGGACGCAGGCTGCGCCGGTCCGGGTGGCCGCCGACGGCGACGTAGCGGCGCGCCGGATCGGCCTCCTTGAAGCGCCGCGCCAGCATGCCGTCGTTGTCGCCGAGCTCGATGAGCGTGCGCGCCCCCGGCGGCAGCAGCGCGTGCAGCAGCTGGCCCACCTCGCCGGCCTGCTGCGCCGCCGCGCTCCATTCGTCCAGGTGATAGCCGCCGCTGCGCTTGACCGTGCCCTGCCAGTCGTGGCGCAGATAGTGGCGCGCGCCGTCGGCGCTGTCGGACAGGAAGTCTTCCTTGAGCCAGCCGAGGCCGGCGATCAGCTCGCCGCGGTCGGCGCGGTGCAGCGCGCGCATCGGTTCGGTCATCGGCGCGCCGTGCTTGGTCGGCATCGGCCATTGCCGCACCACGTCGAGGTCGACCAGCATGCAGGCCGGGTGCAGGTAGCGGATCGCGCCCTGCTCGTAGTCGACGTCGAAGCCGCCCTCGTTGACGTGGTTGACATAGCCGACCCCGTACATGCCCGGCTGCAGCGCCGCCGCCATCGCCTCCAGGAAGCCCGCGTGCAGCACGCAGATGTCGGAGTCGAGCACCAGCGCCGGCCCGCTCAGCCCCAGGTGCTGGAACGCCCAGGCCATGCCGGGACCGTGGTGGATGTTGTAGTCGAAGTGGATGAAGCGCACGTCGGCGTGGCGCGCGCACACCGCTTCGATCGCGCGGTAGTGCTGCGCGTCCGAGCCGTCGATGATGGTGACCGGGTTGCGGTAATGGGTCCGCAGCGAAGCGAGCAGATCCTCGATCAGTTCAGCCGAATTGTAGGAAACGGAGATGACCGGGATCTGCGCGACGTCCATCGATGGCGCTGGCATGGCCGCGCTCAACCGCGGTTGAAGACGGCCTGCTCGGCCGGCTCCAGCGGGAACGACGGCGTGCCCTTCATGCGCGCGCGCGGCTGCGGCATGGCGCGTTTTTCAAAGAACACCATGCTGTCGTAATAATGCACCGAGAAGCACGAGCGGGTGAACTCGTTGACCTGCAGCGCCGGGTCGTTGGAGTGCCAGGCCGTCAGCTGGTCCAGCAGCGACTTGGTGTACTCGATGAAGGTGCCCGGCTGGCGGTAGCCGCCGCCGAAGAAGCCCGGCCAATAGCTGGTGTGGGTGTCCTCGCACAGGTAGACGCCGCCGTCCTTGAGGTGGAACCACAGTTCCTGGAAGGTGGTGATCTGCTGCGTCATGGTGTGGCCGCCGTCGTCGATGATGATGTCGAACTGCGGCCGCCCGGCCGGGATGGCGCGCAGCGAGTTGCGGTCTTCCTGGTCGCCGACGATGATCTCGATGCGGTCCTCGGCCAGCGCGGCGCAGCGCGGGTTGATGTCGACGCCGGTGATGCGCGCGCCGGGGCCGAAATAATGCTTCCACATCTGCAGCGAGCCGCCGTGCAGCACGCCGAATTCCAGCAGCGTGATGTCCTTGCCGCGGAACTGGTGGAAATGGCGTTCGTACGGCTCGAAGTAATGCATCCACTTGTGGATCATGCGGTGTTCGTGATTTTCAAAGAAATCGATCAGTACGCTGCCGTTGTGTTGGGTGTCCATCGGGTCTCCAGGGTGGGGTGGGGATGCGGTTAGGGTTGGGTGAGGATGATGTTCATGGCCTGCTGCATCAGCGCGTGGATCTTGTCCAGGTCGTAGGCGGCCTCGACCTGCTGGTGCACCGAGGACAGGTACCAGATGCAGGTCGGCAGCTTGGCGGTGAGCATGTCGCGCACCACCTTGCGCTGGCGCAGGTACTTGCCCTGCTCGTGGGCGTCGCACAGCAGCTGCATCCATTCGATGTTGGCCTGGATGCGCACCCGTTCGTTGCGCTGGTCTTGCTGGCCGTGGATGCGGAAGTAGCTCAGCGCCTCCGGCAGGTAGATGCAGTCGCCGTGGCTCAGCGCCGCCAGCCAGGTCGCCACGTCCGACAGCGTGACGTACTGGCGGCCGAGGAACATGCCGAACTGGCCCGGCACCGCGCTGCGGCGGAACAGCACCGTGGTCGGCTCGCCGATCATGTTCTGGCCGTTCGACAGCATCATCTCGCCGAGCGAAGTGCCGCCGACCGCGGTGCCGGTCTCGAACAGGCGCTCGGTGCCCGGCAGCGGCGCCATGTAGCGGCCCTCGGCGTCGATCAGCTGGCGGAACGAGGTCACCAGCGCGACGTTGGGCTGGCCCAGCATGCAGGCCATCATGCGCGCGATCTTTTCCGGATGGAACAGGTCGTCGTCCATCAGGTAGTTGATGTATTCGCTGCTGGAGTTGTGGTAGCAGTTGAAGAAGTTGTCCATCATGCCCATGCCCGGCCGGCGCAGGTAGCGGATGTTCGGGTAGCGCGCCAGGTAGGGGGCGAAGCGTTCGCGGGTGAGCTCGTCGTCGCTGTTGTCGCTGATGACGATCTCCAGGTTGCCCCAGGTCTGCGCCAGGATGCTTTGCAGCGCCAGTTCGGCGTACACCGGCCGGTTGTGGGTCGGCATCAGGATCGACACCTTGGGCAGCGCGCTGTCGACCGACGGCGGCCGGGCGCCGGCGAACTGCGGCGCCTTCAGGCCGGCGTCGCCCTTGAGCGCGATCCGGGCGTAGCGCTGCTCGAGGTCGCGCACGAACTGGGCGCTGTCGAACAGCGCGCAGCTCAGGCGCCGCTCCTGCAGCTGCTGGCGCAGCGCCGCCAGCTGCGGCCGGTCCTGCGCCAGCCGCACCGCCAGCGCCTCGTAATCGGCCTGCGTGGTGGTGACCAGCTGCGGCAGGTCGACCGCGTGCAGCAGGCTGCCGCCCATGCGCGAGGAGAAGGTGCGGCCGGCGCAGGTGATCACCGGCAGCCCGGCCCACAGCGCGTCGCTGACGGTGGTGCCGCCGTTGAACGGCGCGGTGTCGAGGAACAGGTCGGCCACCTGGTAGCGCGCCAGGTAGTCGGCCGGCGCCACGCGCTCGGCGAACACCAGGCGCGCGCTGGCCACGCCGGCCAGCTCGGCCTGGCGTGCCAGGTTGGTGCGCACCTCGGCGCTGTCGGCCACCATCCACAGCACGCCGTCGGGCACCTGCCGCAGGATGCGCATCCAGCTGTCGAACACCTCGGGATTGAACTTGAAATTGTTGTTGAAGGCGCAGAACACGAACGCGTCGTCGGCCAGCCCGTTGGCGGCGCGGCTCGGGCGCGGGCCGATGGCGCGCTGGCGGTCGTTGATCTGGAAGCTGCGCGGCATGTGCAGCGGCTTCTCGGTGAAGTAGGGCTCGAGCTCGGGCGGCAGCACGAACGGGTCGGCGATCACGTAGTCGATCGCGCTCATGCCGGTCGGGCCGGGCAGGCCGAGCCAGGTCACCTGCACCGGCGCCGGGCGGTGCGCCAGGATGTTGGGGCGCGCCCCCAGCGTCAGGCCGTGCAGGTCGACCAGGATGTCGATTTCATGCAGGCGGATCAGGCGCGCCGCCTGCTCGTCGTCGAGGCTGTGGATGCGGATGTGGTGGTCCATGCCGGCGATGACGCGGGCGCGCAGCGGCGAGCCGTCCTCGCGGCTCCAGTCGAAGCCGAACACCTCGACCTTGCTGCGGTCGTGCAGGCTGTACAGCTCGGCGGTCAGGATCGACACCGCATGGGCGCAAAAGTCCGACGACAGGTAGCCGATGCGCAGCCGCTCGTGGCCGTAGCCCTGCGGGCCGCTCAGCGGCGTCACCTGCTGCGCCACCTTGGCTTCGACGAAGCGGCGCGAGGCGGCCAGCTGCTGGGCCGGATCGCCCGAGGCGCTGAGCATGGCCAGCGCCGAGGTGGCGGCCATCAGCTGTTCTTCGGCGATGCCGCTGGCGCTGCTGCTGAACACCGGCCACTTGCACTGCTTCTGGCGCAGGTGGACCCAGTGGGTGATGACGTTGGGCTGGCGCGGATCGAGCCGCAGGCTGCGCGTGAGCATGTCCTCGGCGGCCGGGAAGTCCTTGCGGATTTCCAGCAGCCGGCCCAGGTTGTTGAGCGCCTGGACGTAGTGCGGCTGGTTGGCGGCGACCGCCGGATCGCAGTACTCCAGCAGCCGGCGCCAGCTGGCCAGCGCCTCGTCGGGCCGCTGCAGGCGTTCCAGCAGCGTGCCGAGGTTGAGGTGGGCCTCGTTGAATTGCGGGTTTTGCGCCAGCGCCATGCGGTAGGCCGCCTCGGCGCCGGCGGTGTCGCCGTTGTCGCCGAGCATCACGGCCAGGTTGAACTGCACCGCGTAGCCCAGCGGCGACTGGTTGTGCGCCAGCCAGGCGCGGTACAGCTTGATGGCCAGCGGCCGCTGGCCGGCGTCGACCAGTTGCGCGCCGCCCTGGAGCAGTTCGATGATGGGCAGGGCGCCCTGCTGCGCCTGGGCGATGGCGGCGCGTCCCGCGGCAATGGCGGCTTCGGCGGTGGTGTTGTGCATGCGGTGTGTTCGGTGAGGTGGGTCGGCGGACGCTGTGCGCTCAGGCGCGCGCGTGGCGGCGCAGCTGTTCGGCGTGCCGCTCCGGGTGCAGGAAGAAGAAATTGGTCGGGATGGTGTCCTGGTCCATCTGGCCGAATTCCAGCAGGCGCCCGCCCTCGGCGGTGTAGACCTGGTAGCCCAGCTGGCGGAACAGCGCGAAGATCTGGTTCGGGTCGTAGTGGAACTTGGCCGACCATTTGCGCAGGATTTCGGCCAGCACGATCGGCCGGTCGCGGGCGATGGTCTGCAGCCCGCCCTTGAACACCAGCAGCTCGGCGCCCTCGACGTCGCACTTGATGAAGTCGGCGCGGGTGCCGGTGTCGGCGGTGAAGTCGTCGAGCGTGCGCACGGCGCACTGCGCGGTGCGCACGTCGTTGCGGCCGGTCAGGTTGACGGCCGAGGCGTTGCCCGAGCCTTCCGGCGGATAGTAGAAGGTGAACTCGCCGGCCTGTTCGGACAGGCCGAAGTTGTAGCTGCGGATGTTGGCGCTGGCGTTGAGCGCCAGGTTTTCCTGCAGCCTGGCGTAGGTGGTCGGGATCGGCTCGAAGGCGTGCACCGTGGCGGCGCGGCGCGAGGCGGCGATGTTGAGCGCGTACCAGCCGATGTTGGCGCCGATGTCGAAGAACTGGTCGGCGTCGCCGACCAGCTGCTCCATCATGGTCGATTCTTCCTTCTCGTAATCGAAGAAGTTCAGCGTCTCCATCGGCGCCACGCGGTAGTCGCCGGGGGTGCAGGCGATGCGGATGCCGCGGTCGCGCGAGGTCATGATCACCCGGCCGTCCTCGACCTCGATCTTGCGCACATTGGTCTGGCCGAGGTAGGCCGCGTAGTCGAACAGCGCCGCGTGGTGCGCCTCGTACATGGTCTTGATGAAGGTCGGCTTGTCGATAACGCCTTGCTGGAACTGGTCCAGCGTGTGTTGGATCGGGGTCATGTCTGCACTCGGGTTGGGGTGTCGGGGTTCAGGGGCGGCCAGCCGTCCAGCCGCAGGCCCATGCGGTCGCGCAGGAAGTCCTGGCTGCCGGCGCTGCTGATGAAGGCGTTGGGGATGGCGATGCGGCGCACCGCCGGCAGGCGCGCCAGCGCGCCCTCGCTCAGCAGGTCGTGCAGCCGCTCCAGCACCGCCGAGCCGAAGCCGGCGTTGGCCTGGTGCTCCTCCAGCGTGGCGATGTCGCTATAGCGCGCCGCCAGCGCCGCCAGCTGGGCGGTGTCGATCGGGTTGACGAAGGGGAAGCTGTACAGGTCGACCCTGGCCGCGCGCTGCTCCAGCTCGCGCGCCGCGTAGCCGACCATGTCGCCGGTGGCGAACACCGCCGCCGTGGCGCCGTCGACCGCGCGCACCGGCACGATGCCGCCCAGCGTCAGCGCCGGCGGCTGGGCGTGCAGGCGCGGCTCGCCGGCCTTGTTGAGCCGCATGTAGCACGGGCCGCGGTGCTGGGAGATGAAGGCGGTCATGGCCTCGACCTCGGCCGGGTCGCCGGGCGCCGTCACCACCATGCCGGGGATGGTGCGCAACATGCCCAGTTCCTCGGTGGTGTGGTGCGAGGTGCTCAGCGGGCCGTAGGCATAGCCGCCGCCGACGGCGATGATCTTGACGTTGGCGTCGTGGTAGGCGACGTCGTAGCGGATCTGTTCCATCGCCCGCAGCGTCGGGAAGTTGCCGATCGAGTAGCAGAACACCGTGTAGCCTTCCAGGCTCAGGCCGGCGGCCAGGCCGACCATGTTCTGCTCGGCGATGCCGACGTTGAGGAAGCGCTCCGGGAAGGCGGCGGCGAACGGCTCCAGCACCGAGTAGCCGAGGTCGCCGCACAGCAGGAAGATGCTGGGGTCCTGCTGCGCCTGCGCGATCAGGGTCTGGATGAAGGTGGTTCTCATGCGGGGGTTCCGATCGAATCTTGCAGCAGCTCGGCGCGCGCGGCGGCGAACTGCGCCGCGTCCGGCGATTTGTAGTGCCAGGCCAGCTGGTGTTCCATGAAGCTCACGCCCTTGCCCTTGACGGTGTGGGCGATCACCACGCGCGGCTTGCCGGCGCTGCGGCCGTGCTTGGCCAGCGCGGCGGCCAGCTGGGCGTGGTCGTGGCCGTCCACCTCCAGCGTCTCCCAGCCGAAGGCCTTGAACTTGTCGGCCAGCGGGTCGAGGTTGAGCACCTCGGCGGTGCTGCCGAAGCTCTGGATCTTGTTGTAGTCGACCACCAGGGTCAGGTTGTCGAGGCTGTGGTGCGGCGCGAACAGGATGGCTTCCCAGTTGGAGCCCTCGTCGAGTTCGCCGTCGCTGACGATCACATAGGTGTGCCACGGCGCGGCGCGGCGCTTGCCGGCCAGCGCCACGCCGGCCGCCACCGGCAGCGCGTGCCCCAGGCTGCCGGTCGACAGCTCCACGCCCGGCACCTTGTGGTTGACGTGCGAGGTGAAGTAGCTGCCGTTGTCGGTGAAGGTGTCGAGCTCGGCCTTGTCGTAGTAGCCGGTCTCGGCCAGCACGGCGTACAGCGCGGTGCAGGCGTGGCCCTTGCTGTAGAACAGGCGGTCACGCTGCGGCGCCTTGGGCTGGGCCGGGTCGGCGGTCAGCAGGCCGCCGTACAGCACCGCCAGCACGTCGGCCACGGAGAAGGCGCCGCCCAGGTGGGAGGCGCGCTTGCTGTGGCACATGTGCAGGCACTGCAGGCGGATGCGGCGCGCCAGTTCGGTGGTGTTCTCGGTCATCACAGATAGCTTTCGATAGTGCGGCGGAAGCCGTCGGCCAGCGAGGTGGCGGGACGCCAGCCCAGCGCGGCGGCCTTGGCGATGTCGGGGCAGCCGCGCGCGACGGCGCTGGCCAGGTAGTTGTCGCCGGGCGGACGCTCGACGTAGCTCAGCGTCAGCGCCTTTTCCGGATACAGGCCGACCAGCAGCTGGCCCAGCGCGCGCATGCTGATCTCGCCGTCCGGGTTGCCGATGTTGTAGGCCTGGCCCGGCGCGCCGTCCAGCAGCACCTTCCAGAAGCCGGCCACGGCGTCGGCCGAATAGCAGAACGAGCGCGTCGCCAGGCCGTCGCTTTTCAGCGCGATGTTTTCGTTGTGCAGGATGCTGGCGACGAAGTCGGCGTAGACGCGGCCGTCGTCGAGCTGCATGCGCGGGCCGTAGGTGTGGAACGGCCGCACGATCACGGCCGGCACGCCGAACTGGTGCTGCCACGACACGCACATGTTCTCGCCCATGCGCTTGCTTTCGGCGTAGCAGGCGCGCACATTGGTCGGATCGACCATGCCGTAGTCGGCCTCGGCGGTCGGCACGCGGCTGGCGGAACCGTACACCTCGCTGCTGCTGAAGTAGAGGAAGCCCTTGCTGTTGCTGGCGCGCGCCAGTTCCAGCAGCGCCGCCGTGCCGAGCGTGTTGGCGCTCAGCGTGCCGACCGGGTCGGTGGCGTAGTATTTCGGGCTGGCCTGGCTGGCGGCGTGGATGATGTAGTCGGGCCGCTGGTCCAGCGCGAACGGCTTGCCGATGTCCTGCTCGATGCAGATGAGGTCGGCGCGCCCGGCGTGGTGGGCGTAGCGCCGCGCGAAGCCGGCGCGGTTGCGCACCACCGCCAGCACGCGCACGCCGAGCTGGCGCGTCTCGTTCAGGTACAGCAGCGTTTCGACCATGTACGACGGCAGGAAGCCGGAGGCGCCGGTGATGCACACCGTCTGCCCGGCCAGCCGCTGCCAGTCGACGCCGGCGCCGGCCACGATGGCGGCCATGTCGGCGGTTTCAATCGGGTGGCGGGCGATCGTCGTCATCGCGGCCACGCTCAGAAGCCGACGCCGAAGAATTCCTCCAGCTTGGCGATGCTGAAGTCCAGCATCTCGCGCGTCAGGCCGGGGAACACGCCGATCCAGAAGGTGTCGTGCATGATGCGGTCGGTGTTGGTCAGCTCGCCGGAGACGCGGTAGTTGCGGCCGATCATGTAGGGCTGGCGCGTCAGGTTGCCGGCGAACAGCAGGCGGGTGCCGATCTTGTGCTGGTCCAGGTAGGTCAGCAGGTCGACCCGCGACACGTTCGCCTCCGGCTTCAGCGTCATCGGGAAGCCGAACCACGACGGGTCGGAATTCTCGGTCGCCTCGGGCAGGATCAGGAACTCGGCGCAGGACTGCAGCTTGTCCTTCAGGTAGGCGAAGTTGTCCTTGCGCGCCTGGATGAAGCCGGCCGCGCGGTCGATCTGCGCCAGGCCGCAGGCGGCCTGCATGTCGGTGATCTTCAGGTTGTAGCCCAGGTGGCTGTAGGTGTACTTGTGGTCGTAGCCTTCCGGCAGCGTGCCGAAGCACTGGCAGAAGCGCTTGCCGCAGGTGTTGTCCTTGCCCGGCGGGCAGTAACAGTCGCGGCCCCAGTCGCGGAACGATTCGGCGATCATCTTCAGCTGCGGGTCGTTGGTGAACACCGCGCCGCCTTCGCCCATGGTGATGTGGTGCGCCGGGTAGAACGACATGGTGCCGATGTCGCCGAAGGTGCCGACCATCTTGCCGTCGTAGGTCGAGCCGAGCGCGTCGCAGCAATCCTCGATCAGCCACAGATTGTATTTCTTGCAGAGGGCGCAGATGACGTCCAGGTTGTACGGGTTGCCCAGCGTGTGGGCCAGCATGATGGCCTTGGTCTTGGGCGAGATCGCCGCTTCCAGCTGGGTCACGTCGATGTTGTACGTGCCCAGCTCGACGTCGACGAACACCGGCACCGCGCCGAACTGGATGATCGGGTTGACGGTGGTCGGGAAGCCGGCCGCCACGCCGATCACCTCGTCGCCCGGCTGGATCGCGCGCGGGCCCAGCTTCGGCGAGGTCAGCGTGTTGAACGCCACCAGGTTGGCCGACGAGCCGGAGTTGACGGTGATCAGGAAGTCCACGCCGATCAGCTTGGCCAGCTTGGCTTCGAACTGGTCGTTGAAGCGGCCGGTGGTGAGCCAGGCGTCCAGCGAGGCCTCGACCATCAGTTCCATCTCCGGCGCGCCGACCACCTTGCCGGCCGGCGGGATCACCGTCACGCCGGGTTCGAAGGCTTTCGGCACGCTGGCCAGGGCGCCGTATTCGGCCACCAGTTTGTTGATCTCCGCGCGGAGTTGTTCTTTGGTCTTTGCTGCACTCATGGTTGCTGCCTTAGCTAGGTACGGTGTTTTGATAGGTGTCGATCTGCGCCAGCGTCAGCGCGCGCATGTCCGCGCCCGTGGCGTGCGCCTGGTGCCAGGCGACGATCATGTCGATGGTGCGGCCCAGCGGCCAGCGCGGCTGCCACTGCAGCCGGGCGCGCGCCTTGGAGCAGTCCAGCTTGAGGTAGTGCGCCTCGTGCGGCGCGCTGGCGTGCGCCGGGTCCAGCTGCCACGCCGCGCCGTCGCCCCAGCTGGCGCACAGGCGGGTGATGATCCATTCGACCGGGCGGGCGTCGATGTCGTGCGGGCCGAAGTTGAAGCCTTCGGCGTAGGCGGCGCCGTGCGTGTACAGGTGCTCGGCCAGCGCCAGGTAGCCCGACAGCGGCTCCAGCACGTGCTGCCACGGCCGGATCGCGTGCGGGCTGCGGATGTTGACGGGCAGGCCGGCGGCGATGGCGCGCACCATGTCGGGAATCAAGCGGTCCTCGGCCCAGTCGCCGCCGCCGATGACGTTGCCGGCGCGGCCCGAGGCCAGCGCCACGCCGTGCTCGGCGTACTTTTCCGGATTGAAGAAGGAGGAGCGGTAACCGGCCGTGACCAGCTCGGCGCAGGCCTTGCTGTTGCTGTACGGGTCGTAGCCGCCGAAGGCTTCGTTCTCGCGGTAGCCCCAGGCCCATTCCTTGTTGTCGTAGCACTTGTCGCTGGTGACGTTGACCACCGCCTTGACGCCGGGCGTGGCGCGCACCGCTTCGAAGAAGTTGACCAGGCCCATGACGTTGGTGGCGTAGGTCTCGACCGGGTTGGCGTAGGAGTAGCGCACCAGCGCCTGCGCCGCCATGTGGATGACGATTTCCGGCTGCGCGTCGCGCATCGCTTGTTGCAGGGCGGCGCCGTCGCGGATGTCGCCGATGATGGACGTCATGCCGTCGCCGACCCGGGCGATCTCAAACAGGCTGGGCTTGCTTGGCGCGTCCAGCGCGTAGCCGGTGACCTGCGCCCCCAGTTGCTGCAACCACAGGCTCAGCCAGCTGCCCTTGAAGCCGGTGTGCCCGGTCAGGAACACCCGTTTGCCGTGCCAGAACGATGGCGTCATGGCCAGCGCTTCCACGGCGCGCGGCCGCTGTCCCACAGTTCTTCCAGCAGCATCTTGTCGCGCAGCGTGTCCATCGGCTGCCAGAAGCCGTGGTGGTGGAAGGCGTCCACCTGGCCGCTTTGCGCCAGCGCTTCCATCGGGCCTTTTTCCCAGATGGTGTCGTCGCCGTCGATCAGGTCGATGACCTTGGGCGAGAGCACGAAGTAGCCGCCGTTGATCCAGGCGCCGTCGCCCTGCGGTTTTTCCTTGAAGCTGACGATGCGCTGGCCGTCGATGTCGATGGCGCCGAAGCGGCCCGGCGGCTGCACCGCGGTCATCGTCGCCAGCTTGCCGTGGCTGCGGTGGAAGGCGATCGAGGCGCCGATGTCGATGTCGGCCACGCCGTCGCCGTAGGTGAAGCAGAACGCTTCCTCATGTTCGATGTGGGCGCGCACGCGCTTGAGGCGGCCGCCGGTCAGGGTGTCGGCGCCGGTGTCGATCAGCGTCACTTTCCACGGTTCGGCGTGGCGCTCGTGCACTTCCATGCTGTTCTGTTGCAGGTCGAAAGTGACGTCGGAGGTGTGCAGGAAGTAGTTGGCGAAAAACTCCTTGATCACGTAGCCGCGGTAGCCGCAGCAGATGACGAAATCGTTGATGCCGTGCGCCGAGTAGCTTTTCAAGATGTGCCACAGGATGGGCTTGCCGCCGACTTCCACCATGGGCTTGGGCTTGACAGTGGTTTCTTCGCTCAGCCTGGTACCAAGGCCGCCTGCCAATATGACTGCTTTCATACTATCCCCGAATAGTTGTGCTGATGCCGCGTGTGGGCCTCCAGCCCATATTGTCAGCCACTTGCGTCGTATTCTAAACGAAAAGCAGGGGCTGTTTGGGGCTTCTTCTGGCCGGATGGGAAATTTCCGTCAAAAAACGCCACTCAGGGAGACAGCAGCAATTGATAGCCTTGGCGCAGGGTGTCGTGCAGGGTGTCTTGCAGCGCCGCCAGCTCGGTGCCGGCGCCGGCCGCCAGCGCGCCGTGGCCGCCGGTCAGCAGCGCGCTGAGCGCGGCCAGACGCGCCGCCAGGATGTCGCGAAAGGCGGCGCGGTCGGTCAGGAAGGCTTGCCGCGCATGGACCGCGTAGAGCAGCTGCAAGCCGTCGAGGGCGCGCGCCAGCGCCTCGACGCCCGCGCGCGGCGTTGCGTCCGCCGCGTCCGGGGCAGCGGCGGCGCTGCTCGACAGGGGCTGGGCCAGGTAGACGCCGGCGCGCCCCGCCAGCGCCGACAGGGCGACGGCGACCCAGGGCAGGTGCGGGTAGCGGCGCTCGCCGTAGTGGCCGAAGCCGGGGCCCAGTGTGTCGCGCCGCAGCAGCAGCGTTGCCGGCGCGCACAGCGCGGCGGTGGCGGCGGGATCGGCCGACAGCAGCAGGTCGCCCAGGGCGGCGCCGTCGAGCAGGGTGTCTACTCCGAACAACGGCGCGGCGGCGTCGGGCGCTCGGCGCCAGCCGCCGACCAGGCCGACGTTGGGATAATGCAGGTAGCAGTGCATGGCGCGCGCCAGCTTGTCCGGCTGCAGCAGGTCGCCTTGCGGCGCGACCGCGATGTAGGCGCCGCGCGACAGCGCCAGGCAGTGATCCAGCGCGGCGGCCGGCGCCAGGCCGGGAGCGCGGTGGTAGCGCAGCTGCGGATGCAGCGCCAGCAACGGCGCGGCGCGGGCGCGCAGCGTGTCGCCGGCGCTGCTGTCGCAGACGATGATTTCGGTGGCCGCCCAGCTTTGCGCCAGCGCGCTGCGCAGCGTGCGCTCGAGCGCGTCGGCGGCGGGCGCGTCGTCGCCCTGCGCGGCGATCAGGATGGCGACCAGCGGCAGGCCGCTGCCGGCATGGTCGGCCACGGCCATGCCCATGCCGTCCTGCGCGCCGCGCAGCAGGGTGCCGCGCGCCACGCCCAGGTAGGCTTGCTCCAGATGGCGCACCCAGCGCGGCAGGGCGAACAACGCCGTCGTGCCCTGCTTGCTCTGGCGCGTCAGGCTGGCGCGCAGCGCCGCCAGCTGGCGCGGCGCCCGCGCCAGCCGCACCGCCGCGTCCTCGTACGCGCTGCTGCTGTGGGTGACCAGTTGCGCCAGGCCGGCCGCGTGCAGCAGGCTGCCGGAGCTGCGGCTGGCGTAGCTCCGGCCGGAGCACGTCAGCAGCGGCAGGCCGGCCTGCAGCGCCTCGCGGGCGGGCGTGCCGGCGTTGCAGGGCAGCGTGTCGAGAAACAGGTCGGCGGCCCGGTAGCGCGCCTCGGCATGCGCCGGGCCGGCGAAATGCAGGCGCTCGGCGGCGATGCCGTGACCGAGCGCTGCCACGCGCAGGTGATCGCGCGCCTGCTCGTCGTCGACGGCCAGCCACAGCACGCTGCCCGGCACGCGCAGCAGGATGCGCATCCAGCTGGCGAACTGCGGCGGCGCCAGTTTGTCGCTGTCGCTGAAACAGCAGAACACCACGCCCACGGCGGGCAGCGCGCACTCGGCGCGCAGCGCGGCGCGGCTGCGGCGCCGGGCCGGCGCAGGGCGCCGCTCCAGCACCTGGGCGCTGTCTGGCAGGTACAGCGGTTGCTCGGTGAAGTACGGCGCCAGCGTCGGCGGCAGCGCGTAGGCGTCGGCCAGCACGTGGTCGACGCCGGCGAGCGCGGTGGTGCCGGGATAGCCGGGCCAGGCGATCTGCACCGGCGCGGGCCGATGCGCCAGTATGCCGGGCCGGCCGCCGGCGCCGAGGCCGTGCAGGTCGACCAGGATGTCGATCTGTTGCGCCCGGATCAGCTGCGCGGCCTCGAGGTCGGTGTCGCCGGCGATGCGCAGATGGTGGTCGAGGCCGCGCACCAGGCGGCGCCGCTCGGGGGCGTCGTCCTCCGGCGCCCAGCAGAAGCCGTAGACCTCGATCCAGGCACGGTCGTGCAGGGCGTACAGGCCGGCGTTGTGGAGCTGCGCGTCGGGCCCCAGGTAGCCGACGCGCAGCTTGCGGTGGACGTAGCCGGCGGCGTCGGCCAGCGCCGCCGCCGGCGCGACGTGTTGGGCGACGTGGCGGCGCGCGGCCGCCAATTGCAGCGCCGGCTCGTCGCAGGCGTTGAGCATGGCCGGCGCGTCGGCGGCGGCTAGCAGCCGTTCCTCGTCCAGCCCCGGCAGCGGCGCCAGCGGCGGCCAGGCGCACTGCTGCTGGCGCAGCCTAAGCCGCTGCGCCGCCGCCAGCGGCTGGCGCGGGTCCAGGCGCAGGCTGCGTTCCAGCGCCGCCAGCGCCTGCTGGCGCCGGCCCAGCGCGCCGGCCACGCGGGCGATGCCGTTGAACAGCCGGATCCGCAGCGCCCCGGCGTGGTCGGCGCCCGGTTCCAGCAGCGCCAGCGCCGCGCGCCAGATGTCGAGCGCCCGTTCCGGACGGCGCCGCTGTTCCATCAGCGCGCCCAGGCCGAGATGGGCTTCGATGAAGTGCGGCTGCAGTTCCAGCGCACGCTGGTAGGCGGCTTCGGCGCCGTGGGCGTCGCCGCCCTGCGCCTGCAGCACCGCCAGGTTGTGCCAGGCGGCGTGGCGCAGCGGCGCGTCGCTGTAGCGCAGCCACAGCTGGTACAGCGCGACCGCGCGCTGCGGCTGGCCGCGTCCGGCCAGCAGGCCGGCCACGCCGATCAGCTCGGCGATCGGCAGCGCGCCCAGCCCGGCCTGGGCGAAGGCCAGCGTGGCCGCCTCGGCGACGTTGCCGGCGGCGAGGGCGGCGCTGAGCCGGGCGGACATGGGCGCCGGCCGCTCAGGCGGCGACCGCCACCAGGATGTATTGCGGCGCCAGCGCATCCTCGACCGCGACCGTCGGATCGACGCCGCTGGCCTGCGCCATCAGGCGGATCGCCGGCAGGTATTTTTCGCGCGCCGGCTCGTGGGGGATGCGCGCGCTGCCGCCGGCGATCTGGAAGCCGGCCTGCTGGAACATCTCGAGCATGGCGCCGCGCGTGAAGATGCGCTTGGTGTCGCGCTGCAGCGCCGCGCCGGCGCCGTAACGCAGGTCGCCGACGTTGAGGCGGGCCTGGATGCTCCAGTGCTGGGCGTTGGCGATGGCCGCCACCACGCGCCCGCCCGGCGCCATGCCGGCGCGGATTTTGCGCAGCAGGGTCCACGGGTCGTTCATCGCTTCGAGCACTTCGCCGAGGATCCAGCAATCGGCGCCGGCCACGTGCGACCAGAACGCCGGGCCGGCGCTTTCGATGTCCTCGGCGAACACGAAATCGCAGTGCGGGCGGGCGGCGTTGGCCGGCGCCGGATCGCGCTCGATGCCGGTGTAGTTGCAGATCGGGTTGCGCTGGCGGTAGGCCTTGGCGAAGGCGCCGTCGTGGCAGCCGACGTCGACCAGCTTGGCGGCGCCGGCCGGCACCTGCGCCAGCAGGTCCTGGTTGATCCGGGCCGAGGCGGCCGGCAGGTCGTAGTGGTAGCCGCCGGTGCGGATCACCGTGCCTTGCCAGTCGTGCTTGAGGAAGCGGCGCTTCGGATCGCGGCTGAAGTCGTCGCCGACCCAGTCGACCGCGGCGATCAGGTGATGGGCGCCGGCGCGGTGGATGGCCAGCATGGTCTGCACCATCGGCGCGCCGTGCTTGATCGGCAGCGGCCAGCGGCGCGCCACGTCCAGGTCGACCAGCATGCAGGCCGGATGCAGGTAGCGCACGCTGCCGTCCAGCGGCCGGTCGTAGCCCTGCTCGTTGACCAGGTGCAGATTGCCGACGCCATACATGCCCGGCTTGAGCGCCGCTTGCAGCGATTCGATGAAGCCGGGGTTGATCACTTCCACGTCCGAGTCGAGGAACAGCGCCTCGCCCCGCAGGCCGAGGTGCTCGATGGCCCAGCTCATGCCGGGGCCGTGATGCAGGTTGTAGCCGAACGGGATGAAGTCGACGTTGTCGTAGCGCGCCGCGATGGCGCGGATTTTTTCCGCGATGTCCGGATTGGAGCCGTCGATGATGGCGACCCGGTTCGGGTAAAACTTGCGCAGCGACGCCAGCAGCGCCTCGATCAGGTCGGGCGCGTTGTAGGACACGGTGATGATCGGCACCTGCGTCGCCGCCGGCCGCGGCGCGTCGGCGCCGGGCGGGCGCGGCGGCGGCGCCTGGCGCGGCGCGGCCGGCTTGGCCACGCTGTGCAGCACGGTTTCGAGGTTGCGCACGAAGCGCGGGCTGTCGAACAGCGCGCAGCTCAGGCGGTTGTCGGCCAGCTGGCGCTTCATGGCGGCGATGCGGGCCGGGTCGTTGGCCAGCGCCACCGCCAGCTCCTCGTAGTCGGCGAAGTTGGTGGTGATCAGCTGCGGCAGGTCGACCGCGCGCAGCAGGCTGCCGGCCATGCGCGACGAGAAGGTCCGGCCGGCGCAGGTCAGCAGCGGCAGGCCGGCCCACAGCGCGTCGCTGGCGGTGGTGCCGGCGTTGAACGGGTAGGTGTCGAGGAACAGGTCGGCCAGCTGGTAGCGCGCCAGGTATTCGGCCGGCACGGCGCGGGTGTTGAAGATCAGGCGGGCGCGGTCGATGCCGGCCTGCTCGGCGTGGCGCCACAGGTTTTCGCGCACTTCCGGATAGTCGGCCACCAGCCACAGCACGCTGCCCGGCACGCGGCGCAGGATGTTCATCCACACCGCGAACAGCTCGGGCGTGAACTTGAAGTTGTTGTTGAACGAGCAGAACACGAAGGCATCTTCCGGCAGCTTGACCGAGGCGCGGCTCGGCTTGGCCGCGATCAGGCGCTGGCGGTCGTTGATCTGGAAGGTGTCGGGCAGGTACAGCGGTTTTTCGGTGAAGTGCTCGGCCATCTCCGGGGTGATCAGGAACTCGTCGGCCAGCACGTAGTCGACGCCCGGCAGGCCGGTGCTGCCGGGGAAGCCGAGGTAGGTCAGCTGCACCGGCGCCGGACGGAAGGCCAGGATGTTCGGGCGCGCGCCCAGGGTCAGGCCGTGCAGGTCGACCAGGATGTCGATCTCGTGGGCGCGGATGGCGCGCGCGGCCTGCTCGTCGCTCATGGCGTCGATGCGGATGTAGTGGTCCATCGCCTTGACCACGCGGGCGCGGATCGGCGAGCCGTCCTCGCGGCTCCAGCTGAAGGCGTAGACCTCGAACTGGCTGCGGTCGTGCAGCTCGTACAGCTCGGCGGTCAGGATCGACACCGCGTGCGAGCAGAAGTCCGACGACAGGTAGCCGATGCGCAGGCGCTGGTGGCCGTAGCCGTGGGCGCCGGTCAGCGGCGCCACGGCGGCGTTGACCTTTTCGTTGACGAAGCGGCGCGCGGCGGCCAGCTGCTGCGCCGGATCGCCCGAGGCGCTGAGCATGGCCAGCGCCGAGGTGCCCTCCATCATGGTCGCCACCGAGATGTTTTCCAGCCCGCTGTAGACCGGCCAGGCGCACTGCTTCTGGCGCAGGTGCACCCAGTGGGTCATGACGTTGGCCTGCTGCGGATCGACGCCGAGGCTGAGCTTGAGCATGGCCTCGGCTTCCGGGTAGCGCTTGCGGATCTCCAGCAGGCGGCCGAGGTTGTTGAGGGTCTGGATGTGCAGCGCCGGCGTGGTGCGGACGTCGGGCTCGATGTCGGGGCCGAGGATGGTCTGCCACATCGCCAGCGCTTCCTCCGGGCGGCCGCCGCGTTCCAGCAGCGTGCCCAGGTTCAGGCGCGCCTCGACGAAGTGGGGATTGAACACCAGCGCCTGGCGCAGCACCGCCTCGGCGCTGACGTCGTCGCCCGATTGCGACAGCACCACCGCCAGGTTGAAGCAGGCGGCGTAGCGCAGCGGCGACGGCGTGTGCTCGATCCAGGCGCGGTACAGGCCGACGGCGGCGGGCAGCTGGCCCGATTCCTGCAGGACGGCGGCGGCGTTGAACAGGTCGCCGATGGACAGGGCGCCGCTGACGGCCAGCGCCATGACGGTGCCCAGCGGGCTGGTATCGGGAGCGGCGGAAACGGTTGCTGCGGGGACGTGTACGGTCATAGCGGGGCTTTAAGTGGTGTCGGTCCGGCCCGCGGCTTACGGCCCGCGGCGCCACGAGAGGTCGGCACTATCATACCTTCTGCCGCCGGCTGCGGGGAAGATTTTGGCCGTGGAGCAACACTGGAAAGCGCCGTCTGCTCGGGCGATGGACGCGCCGCGCCAACGCCATGGGCGCGATGCGGCGGCGGCCGCGCTGCATCGCCGCCGGGGCGGCAATGCAGCGCGCGGCGTCAGCGCTTGGGTACGCTGAACCAGTCGCCGTCGCGGGCGGCGCCGGCCAGCTGCCCGCGCTGCTCGCCGCCGGCCAGCGCGGCGGCCGCGCCGTGCAGGCCCTGCGCCGCGCGGTAGCGCGCCAGCGCGTCGCCGAGCGCCAGGCTGGTGGCCCGGGTGGCGGCGTCGGCGCCGGCCGGTTCGGCCATATCAGCCGCCTTGGCCGCCTTGGCCGCGTTGACCGCCGGGTTGGCCGCGTGCGGCGCCTCGGCCGCGCGCGCCTGGAAGGCGCCCAGCGCATTGCTCAGCGCGCTCACCTGCCGTTGCAGCGACACCGCGGCCGCAGCCGGCGAGGCTGCCGGTGGCCGCACCTGGAACCAGACGTCGGCGCTGTCGTGCACCGTGCCGTCGCTGCTGGTGTAGTGCGACGTCAGGCCGATGGCGTTGCCGTTTTGCATAGTCAGCGTCTGCTCGGCGCCGGTGGCGATGCTGGCGATCCGCAGTTGCGCCAGCGTCTTGAGCTCGTCGGCCTGGCTGACGCCGTCCGAGTTGCCGTCGACCCAGACGCGCAGCGCGCCGTAGGCCGCGTCGGCGCTGCTGATGACGCCGTCGCCGTTGCTGTCGAGTTCGGACAGCGCGGCGTAGCCGTCGCTGGCCTTGGCGCCGCCGGCCAGCCTGGTGGCGTTGCCGAACAGCTCGCCGCCGTCGTTGATCACGCCGTCGCCGTTGCGGTCGAGCGCCAGCAGGCCGTCGCCCTTGGCGACCCAGCCGGTATGCAGCGCCTGGCCGTCGGCGCGGAGGTCGAACTGCACCCCGGCCGCGATGCCGAGCGTCGCCACGCCGTCGCCGTCGAGGTCGAGCACCAGCGGCGAGGCGTAGTTGAACGAGCCGATGGTCAGCGCCATCTTCTGCGGCACCGACATGAAGGCCACCTGGCCGGCGGTGAAGGCGTTGGCCTGCGCCACGCTGAGCGCGGCCAGGCCGGCGGTGGTCAGCGCCGGCACCTGGCCGGCCGTGAACGCGGCCAGCTGGTCGACGGTGAACACCAGCAGCTGGCTGGTCTTCAGGCCGGCCACCTGGGTGTTGCTCAAGCCGGCGATCTGCGTGGTCGACAGGTAAGCGATCTGGCTCGCCGTCAGCGCGCCCAGCTGGCTGGTGTTCCAGGCGCCCAGCTGGGTGGTGCCGAAGCCGTTGATCTGGTCGATCGTCAGCGCCGCGATCTGGGTGTTCTTCAGCGCCGCCATCTGGGTGACGCTCAGCGCGCCGGCCTGGACGCCGGTCAGCGCGTCGAGCTGGGTGGTGGTCAGGGCCTGGATCTGCGCCGTGGTCAGCGCCCGCAACTGGTCGGTGCCGAGCGCGGCCATCTGGTCCAGGGTCAGCGCGGGGATCTGGCTCAGTTTGATGGCGGCGACCTGGCCGGTGCTCAGCGCCTGGACTTGCGGGTCCGACAGCGCCGCCAGCTGGGCGGTGGTGAGGTAGCCGATCTGGGTGGTGCGCAGCGCCGCGATCTGGCCGGTGCCGAGCGCGAACAACTGGTCGGCCGTCATCGCGCCGAGCTGGGCGCTGGTGAGCGCCTGCACCTGGCTGGTGTTCAGGCCCGGCAGCTGGGTCACATCCAGGCTGGCGACCTGCAAGGTGCCGAGCGCGGCGACATCGGCGGTCTGCAGCGCGCCGAGCTGGTCGGTGCTCAGGCCGGTCACCGCGCTGACACTGAGCGCGGCCGCCTGCGCGGTGCTCAGCGCGGCGAGCTGGTCGGTGCTGAAGACGGCGATGCGGCCGCCGTCGATGGCGGCGATCTGCGCCGTCTTCAGGCCGCGCACCTGGCTGGTGCTCAGCGCCTGCGTCTGGTCGGTGCTCAGGCCGGTGAACTGGGCGGCGCTCAGCGCCGCCACGTCCTGGGTGTCGAGCGCGGCGACCTGGTCGGTGCTGAACGCGGCCAGCTGGTCGGCCGTCAGCGCCGCCATCTGCAGCGTCGTCAGGCCGGTGATCTGCGCGGTCTGCAGCGCGGCGATCTGGTCGCTGCTCAGGGTACTCGCTTGCAGCGTGGTCAGCGCCGCCAGTTGCGCGGTGCGCAGCGCCTGGATCTGGTCGGTGCCCAGCGCCAGCAAGGCGTCGAGGTTCAGGCCGTAGGCCAGCTGGGCGGTGCTGAGCGCGGCGACGTGTTGCGTGTCGAGCGCGGCCACCTGCGCCGTTTGCAGGCCGTAGGCCAGCTGGGCGGTGCCGAAGGCGGCCAGCTGCGTCAGGCTCAGCGCGTTGAACTGGTCGCTGCCCAGCACGCCCACTTGCAGCGCGGTCAGGGCGCCGATCTGGCGCGTCGACAGCGCGTACAGGTCGGCCGTTTCCAGCGCCGCCACCTGGTCGGTGGTGAGCGCGGCGATCAGTTGCGTGGTCAGCGACAGCGCCTGCGCGGTGGTCAGCGCGACGATCTGGTCGGTGCTCAGCGCCTGCAGCTGGGTGCTGCGCAGCGCCGCCGTCTGCGCGGTGCGCAGCGAGGCGATCTGGTCGGTGCCCAGCGCGGCGATGGCGTCGCTGCCGAGGCCGTAGCTCAGTTGCGTGGTGCTCAGCGCGGCCAGCTGGGCGGTGGCCAGCGCCGCCAGCTGCAGCGTGCCGAGGCCGTTGAACAGCTGGCTGGTGCTCAGCGCGGCCAGTTCGGCGGTGGTGAGGGCGTTCAGTTGGTCGCTGCCGAGCACGGCGATCTGGTCGCTGCCGAACGCGGCGATCTGGCGCGTCGCCAGCGCCGCCAGGTCGGCCGTTTCCAGCGCGACGATGGCGTCGGTGCTCAGCGCGGCCACCTGGCGCGTGGTCAGCGCGGCCGCCTGGGCGGTGGTCAGCGCCACCACCTGGTCGGTGCTCAGGCCGGCGTTGATCTGGCTGGTGGTCAGCGCCGCCACCTGGGCGGTGCTCAGCGCGGCGAATTGCGCCGCCAGCAGCGCCTGCAGCTGCTCGGTGCCCAGCTGGGTCACCTGGGCGGTGCTCAGCGCCGCCAGGTCGGCCGTTTCCAGCGCGGCCAGCTGGTCGCTGGTGAGCGCGGTCAGCTGGGTGCTGCCGAGCGCGCGCGCCTGGCGCGTGCTCAGCGCGACGATCTGGTCGGTGCTCAGCGCGGCCACCTGCTCCGCCAGCAGGCGGGCGATGGCGCTGGTGCTGATGGCGGCGAACTGGTCGGTGTTGAGCGCGAGCAGCTGCGCGCTGCCCAGCGTCGGCACTTGCAGCGAGGTCAGCGCCGCCACCTGGGTGGTGCTCAGGGCGCCGAGCTGGCTGCCGGTCAGCGCGCCCAGCAGCTGCGTCGACAGGCCGGCGACGGCGCCGCCCGACAGGGCGTTGAGCTGGTCGCTGGTCAGTGCGGCGAACTGGTCCGAATTGAAGGCGGCCAGCTGCGCGCTGCGCAGGGCGACGAAGTCGAGCGTGCTCAGCGCGGCGATCTGGTCGGTGCCGAGCACGCCGATCTGGGCGCTGCCCAGGCTGATCACCTGGGCCGTGCCGAGCGCGGCGATGTGGTCGGTGTTGAGCGCGGCCACCTGGTCGGTGGTCAGCGCGGCGATCTGGGCGCTGCCCAGCACGCTGAACAGGACGGTGCTCAGCGCCGCGATGTTGGCGCTGCCGATGGCGGCGATCTGCGCCGTCTTGAGCGCGCTGAAGTCGGCGGTTTCAAAGGCATCCAGCTGGTCGCTGCTGAAGGCGGCCACCTGGGCCGCGGTCAGCGCGGCGGCCTGGCGGCTGCTGAGCGCGACGATCTGGTCGGTGGTGATGGCGGCGAACTGGTCGGCGACAAGCGCGCCGATCTGCGTGCTCGACAGCGTGGCGAAGTCGTCGCTGTTGATGGCGGCGATCTGGTCGCTGCGCAGCGCGGCCAGTTGGCGCGTGGCCAGGTTGGCCATCTGCAGCGTGGTCAGCGCGCCGATCTGTTCGGTGGTCAGCGCGCGCGCCTGGTCCGAGCTCAGCGCGTCGAGCTGGGCCGTGGTCAGTTGTTGCAGCTGCGCCAGCGACAACGACCTGATCTGGTCGGTGCTCAGCGCCTGCACCTGCACCGTGGTCAGGGCCAGCAAGCCTTCGGTGTTGAGGGCGCCGAGCTGGTCGCTCGACAGCGCCGCCAGCTGGGCGGCGGTCAGCGCCCGCGCCTGCGCGCCCGTCAGCGCGCCGATGTGGGCCAGGTCGAGCTGGCCGATCTGCGCGCTGCCGAGCGCGGCGATCTGGCTGGTCAGCAGCGCCGCCAGGTCGTCCAGTTCCATCGCGGCCAGCTGGTCGGAACCGAGCGCGCCCAGTTGCGCCGTGGTCAGCTGGGTGTACTGCTGCGTGGTCAGATCGATGATCTGGGTCGCGCTCAGCGCGCCCACCTGGGCCGTGGTCAGCGCCGTCAGCTGCGCCGTGCCCAGGCTTTGCAGCTGGTCGATGCTCAGCGCGTTGAGCTGGTCGGTGGCCAGCGCGGCCACCTGCGCCGCCCGCAGCGCGGCCAGGTCGTCGGTGCTCAGCGCCTGCACCTGGTCGGTGCTCAGCGCCAGCAGCTGGTCGCTGCCGAGCGCCTGCGCCTGGGCGGTGGTCAGCGCGCCGATGCGGTCCAGGCTCAGTGTGGCGATCTGGGCGGTGCCGAGCGCGGCGATCTGCGCCGTCTTCAGCGCGGCCAGGTCTTCCAGTTCGATGGCGGCCAGCTGGTCGCTGCTCAGGGCGGCCACTTGCGCCGTGCCCAGCAGCTGGAATTGTTGCGTGGTCAGCGCGATCACCTGGTCGGCGGTCAGCGCGCGCAGCTGGGTGCTGCTCAGGGCGTTCAATTGCGGCGCGCCCAGGCTCTGCAGCTGGTCCGCGCTGAGCGCGGCGAGCTGGTCGCCGCCGAGCGCGGCCAGTTGCGTGCTGCGCAGCGCCAGCAGTTCGGCGCTGCTCAGCGCCTGCACCTGCGCGGTGGTCAGCGCCGCCACTTGCTGCGTGGCCAGGCTGGCCACTTGCGCGGTGGTCAGCGCGGCGACCTGGTCGGCGACCAGCGCCTGCACCTGGTCGGTGCCGAGCGCGGCGATCTGCGCCGTCTTCAGCGCGGCCAGGTCGTCCAGTTCCAGCGCGCGCAGCTGGTCGCTGCTGAGGATGGCGATGCCGGCCGCGCTCAGGCTGCCGATCTGGCGCGTGGTCAGCGCGGCGATGTGGGCGGTGCCCAGCGCGGCGATCTGGGCCGTGGTCAAGCCGCCGATCTGGCCCGGCGTGAGCGCCTGCAGCTGGTCGGTGGTGAGGTTGCTCAGCATGCCCAGCGCCGACAGTTGCGCCGCGCTCAGCAGGAGGAAGTCGTCGGTGCTCAGCGCGCCGACCTGGTCGGAACTGAGCGCGGCCAGCTGGTCGGTGCGCATGGCGGCCACCTGGACCGAGTTCAGCGCGCCGATCTGGTCGGTGCTCAGCAGCGCGACCTGGGCGGTCAGCAAGGCGCCGATCTGCGGGTTCTTCAGCGCAACCACCTCGTCGGTGCTCAGCGCGGCCAGCTGGCCGGCCGTCAGCGAGGCGATCTGGGCGGTGGCCAGGCCGCCCACTTGCAGCGTGCTCAGCGAGGCGATCTGCGCCGTCAGCAGCGCCGACCATTGCAGTGTGCTCAGCGACGACAACTGCGCCGCCGTCAGCGCCTGCAGCTGGTCGGTGGTGATGGCGTCGAGCTGGTCGCTGTTGAGGGCCAGCAGCTGCGCGCTGCGCAGCGCGGCCAGGTCGCGGGTTTCCAGCGCGACGATCTGGCCGGTGTGCATGGACGCCAGCTGGGCGGTGGTCAGCGCGCCGACCTGGGTCACGCTCAGGCCGGCGATCTGGTCGCTGCCGAGCAGCACGAACTGGGCCGTCGTCAAGGCGGCCAGCTGCGGCAGTTTCAGCGCCGCCAGGTCTTGCGTTTCCAGCACCGCCAGCTGCGCGGCGGTCAGCGCCTGCACCTGGGCGGTGCTGAGGTTGGACGCCTGCAAGCTGCTCAGCGCGACGATCTGGGCCGTGCCCAGCGACTGGAACTGGGCGCTGGTCAGCGCGGCCAGCTGCAGCGCGGTCAGGGCGTGGAACTGCAGCTCGCTCAGGGCGTTGAGCTGGTCGCTGTTGAGGGCCTGGATCTGCGCGGTTTTCAAGGCGGCGATGTCGGCGCTGGAAAAACTCAGCAGTTGCGCGGTGTCGAGCGCGCCGAGCTGGTCGGTGGTCAGGCTGGCCACCTGCACGGCGGTCAGCGCCGCCGTCTGGGCGGTGGCGAGCGCGGCGATCTGGCTGGTGCGCAGCGCGGCGATCTGCGCCGTCTTGAGCGCGGCCAGGTCGCGCGTTTCCATGGCGTTGAGCTGGTCGGCGTCGAGGCTGGCGATTTGCGCGGTGGTCAGCTGGCTGAACTGGAGCGTGGTCAGCGCGACGATCTGGTCGCTGTCGAGCGCGGCGATCTGCGCCGTGCGCAGCGCCGCCAGTTGCGCCGTCTTCAGCAGGGCCAGCCCGGCCGTGCCGAGCGCGGCCAGCTGGCCGGCGTCGAGCAGGGCCATATGCCGGGTGCTCAGGTTGCTCACTTGCAGCGTGCTCAGCGCGGCGAACTGGGCGCTGGCGAGCGCCTGCACCTGGTCGCTGCCGAGCGCGGCGAGCTGGGCCGTGGTCAGCGCCCGCAGCTGGGCGCTGCCCAGCGCGTTGAGGTCGTCGCCGCTCAGGCCGCCCAGTTGCGCGGTCTTGAGCGCGGCCAGGTCGGCCGTTTCCATCGCGGCCAGCTGGGCCGTGCCGAGCGCGGCCAGCTGGCTGCTGCTCAGGCTGGACGCTTGCAGCGTGGTCAGCGCCGCCATCTGCGCGTCGCTGAGCTGGCCGACGGCGGCGCCGAGGGCGGCGATCTGCGCCGTCTTCAGCGCGGCGAAGTCGGCCGTTTCGAGCGCGCGCAACTGTTCGCTCGACAGCGCGGCCACCTGCAGCGTCGCCAGTCCGGCGGCCTGGGCCGTGGTCAGCGCGACGATCTGCGCGGTGTCGAGCGCGGCGATCTGGGCGGTGGTGAGCGCGGCCAGCTGCTGGGTACGCAGCGCCTGCAATTGCGCGGTGCCGAGCGCGGCCACGCCGGCGCTGGCCAGCGCGATCAGCTGGGCGGTCTTGAGCGCGGCCAGGTCGGCCGTTTCCAGCGCGGCGACCTGGTCGGTCGACAGCGCTGCCAGCAGCGCGGTCGACAGCGCGGCCGTCTGCAGCGTGCCGAGTGCGGCGATCTGGTCGGTGGTGACGGCGGCCAGCTGGTCGGTGTTGAGCGCGTTGAGCTGGCTCGACTTGAGCGCGGCCCAGTCGGCGGTGCTCAGGGCGGCCACTTGTTCGGTCTTGAGCCAGCCGATCTGCGCGCTGCTCAGGGCGACCGCCTGGGCGGTGGTGAACGCGCCGAGCTGGGCGGCGCTGAGCACCTGGATCTGGTCCGAGGTCAGCTGCGAGATTTGCGTGGTCTTCAGCGCCGCCACCTGGCCCACGGTCAGCGTGGCGATCGACTTGGTGCCCAGGCCGAGCAGCTGGCTGGTCTTGAGCGCGGCGAAATCCTGGGTTTCCATCGCGGCCAGCTGCGCGGTGGTGAGCGCGTTGAGCTGGGCCGGCGTCAGCGCGCCGGCCTGGTTGCTGGTCAGCGCGACGATCAGGTCGGTGCCGAGCGCGGCCACCTGGGCGGCGGTCAGCGCGGCGACCTGCAGCGTCTTCAACGCGGCGAAGTCGGCCGTCTCCAGCGCGTTGAGCTGGTCGGTCGACAGCGCCGCCAGGCTGCGCGTGCTCAGCGCGCCGGCCTGCACGCTGTTGAGCGCGACGATCTGGTCGGTGGTCAAGGCCGCCGCCTGCGCGACGGTCAGCGCCGCCACGGCGGCCGTGGCCAGCGCGGCGACCTGGAGCGTGGCCAGCGCCGCCACGGCATCGCTCGACAGGGCGACGATCTGCTGCGTTTTGAGCGCGGCCAGGTCGCGCGTTTCCAGCGCGGCCACCTGGTCGGTGCTGAGCGCGGCCACTTGCGCCGTCAGCAGCGCGGCGGCCTGCTGCGTGGTCAGCGCGACGATCTGGTCGGTGCCGAGCGCGGCCAGCTGCAGGGTCGACAGCGCGGCGATCTGCGCGGTGCGCAGCGCGGCCAGGTTGGCGGTGGCCAGCGCGCCGAGCTGGTCGGACGACAGCGCGGCGATCTGCTTGCTCGACAGGCCGACCGCTTGCAGCGTGCTGAGCGCGGCGATGTGGCTGGTCGACAGGGCCAGCAGCTGCGCGGTCTTGAACGCGCCGATCTGCGACGACGACAGCGCGGCCAGCTGGGCGCTGCCCAGCGCGGCGATGGCGGCGGTGGCGATGGCGGCGATCTGGGCGGTCTTGAGCACGGCGACGTCGGCGGCCCGCAGCGCGGCGAACAGGTCGGCGTCCAGCGCGGCCAGTTGGGTCGTGGTCAGGGCGAGCGCCTGCGCGGTCGTCAGCGCGGCCAGCTGGTCGCTGCCGAGCGCGTTCAACTGGGTGGCGCTGAAGGCGGCGATCTGCGCCGTCTTCATCGCGGCCAGGTCAACCGTCTCGAGCGCGGCCACCTGGGCCGTGCCCAGCGCCGCCACCTGGCGCGTGGTCAGCGCCGCCACTTGCGCCGTGCCCAGCGCGACGATCTGGTCGCTGCTCAGCGCGCGCACCTGGGCCGTGGCCAGCGCGGCCACCTGGGCCGTGCCGAGCGCGGCCAGCTGGCCGGTGCTGAGCAGGGCGGCGGCGGCGGCGCCGAGCGCGTTGAGCTGGTTGCTGCGCAGCGCGGCGAAGTCGCGGGTTTCCATCGCGGCCAGTTGCTCGCTGCTCATGGCGGCCAGCTGGCGGGTGGTCAGCGCGGCCGCTTGCGCGGTGCTCAGCGCGACGATCTGGTCGGTGCTCAGCGAGGCGAACTGGGCCGTGGTGAGCGCGGCGATCTGCGCCGTGCGCAGCGCGCCGAAGCCGTTGGTGCCGAGCGCGGCCAGCTGGTCGCTGTCCAGCGAGGCGGTCTGGGCGGTGCTCAGCGCGCTGCTTTGCGCGGTGCGCAGCGCGGCGATCTGGTCGGTGCTCAGCGCGTGCAGCTGGGCCGACGACAGCGCCAGCAATTGCTGGGTGCCGAGCGCGGCGATGTCTTCGGTGTCGATGGCGCTGAGCTGGGCGCTGCCGAGCCCGGCGATCTGGCGCGTTTGCAGCGCCGCGACCTGGCCGCTGGTGAGCGCGGCGATCTGGCTGGTGGCCAGCGCGCGCAGCTGCACGGTGTTCAGGCCGGCGATCTGGCTGGTGCGCAGGGCGGCGATGCTGGCGTCGCCGATGGCGGCCAGTTGCGCCGTGTCGAGCACGTTGAGCTGGGCCGTGCCCAGCGCGGCGAACTGGTCCGTGCTCAGGCCGGCGGCGAGCTGGCTGGTGCCGAGGCTGGCGATCTGGGTCGTGCTGAGCGCCTGGATCTGTCGGGTGGAGAAGCCATATTCCAGTTGATCGTTGCTCAGCGCCCGCAGGTTGGCGGTCGACAGCGCGCGGAGCTGGGCCGTGCCGAAGGCGCCCAATTGCTGCGTGCTGAACGCCGTCATCTGGGTCGTGTTCAGCTGCTGCATGTCGGCCGTGGTCAGCAACAGAATCTGACTGGTCGACAGGCTGGCGATTTGATCGGTATTTAAACCGGCAACAATTGATGGCATAGTTAAATATCTCCTGACAGAAATATATAGTAACGCGAAACCCCGCCATCGAGCGATTAAAGGTATAAAAACGCGGTAAATCTTGGTCTGCAAACAATGACTTACGTGACCCCCGCTGGCCTGGGGGAAACACGGTAAGATGACGCCAATTCCCTTTCCATCGCGCCATCAGACCGACTGCCCGCCATGCTGCTCACCCCCTACACCTTCGTTCCCCAGATCCATCCCGCCGCCGACGCGGCCGATCCGCTGACCTTCGTCTGCCATCGCGGACAGTTGCTTTTGCGCAACAATGACCTGGGCTTGCCGGCGGCGTCGGCGCTGGCCGCGCTGGCGGTGGCGCCCGAGCGCATTCATGCGCTGGGCACGTGGGAGGGACGGTATTACCAGATGGCGTGGCTGGACGAACCGCTGTCGCCGGACGCGGCGCACGGCTACCACGGCCTGCGCTCGTTGTTCGGCGTGGTGGACGACGGCTTCCTCGGCCTGGCCGGGCGGGCGATGCAGCTGGCCGAATGGGCCCGCACGCACCGCTATTGCGGCGTCTGCGCGACGCCGATGCAGCTGCTGGCGGGCGAGCGCTGCTACAAGTGTCCGCACTGCGACCACAGCGCCTATCCGCGCATCTCGCCGGCGATGATGGTGCTGATCCGAAAAGGCGATTCGGTGCTGCTGGCCTTGCACACCAACTCGCCGTACAAGCGCTACACGGCGCTGGCCGGCTTTGTCGAGGCCGGCGAATCGATCGAGGAGGCGATCCACCGCGAGGTGCGCGAGGAGGTCGGGCTGCGGGTGCACAACCTGCGGTATTTCGGCAGCCAGTCGTGGCCGTTCCCGCATTCGCTGATGGTGGCCTACACCGCCGACTACCTGGACGGCGAGATCCGCATCGAGCCGAGCGAGATCGCCGAGGCGCGCTGGTTCGGGCCGGGCGATGAATGGCCGGAGTTGCCGATCAAGGTGTCGATCGCGGCGCGCCTCGTGGACGCCCACCGGCCGCAGCCCTAGCCGGCGGCCGCCCTTCGGGTCGGGCCCGGCGGTTTTCTATATACTGTCGGCCAATTGCAAAAAAAAGGTGTTTCATCATGTCTCAAGAAGAATTCTCGGAAAACGACTGGCGCCGCCTGATCGCCAGCTTCGGTGAAGATCCGACCCGCCCCGGCCTGCTGGAAACCCCGGCTCGCGTCGGCAAAGCCTGGAAGCACTGGACCTCGGGCTACGGCCAGGATCCGGTCGAGCTGCTGAAGGCGTTCGAAGACGGCGCCGAGCAATACAACGAACTGATCGTGGTGCGCGGCATCCCGGTCTACAGCCATTGCGAACACCACCTGGCGCCGTTCTTCGGCAAGGCCACCATCGGCTACGTCCCGAACGGCAAGATCGTCGGCCTGTCCAAGCTGACCCGGCTGGTCGACTGCTTCTCCAAGCGGCTGCAGGTGCAGGAACGCATGACCATGCAGATCGCCAACGCGCTGATGGAAGTGCTGGAACCGAAGGCGGTCGGCGTGGTCGTCAAGTGCCGCCACCTGTGCATGGAAAGCCGCGGCATCCGCACCCCGGGCGAAGAGACCGTCACCTCGGCGATGCTGGGCGAACTGCAGCCGAACCTGGCGATGCGCACCGAATTCCTGGCGCTGGCGCGGGAAAGCTAAAACAATGGCGGCGATCGCATGGCTCAGCGGCGGCCTCGACGCCGCCTTCGCGCAGGCGCGCGAGCAGCAGCGGCCCTTGTTCCTGTACTGGGGCGCGGCGTGGTGCCCGCCGTGCAACCGGGTCAAGGCCGACATCTTCGCGCGCGACGAGTTCATCGGACGCAGCCGCGCCGTGCTGTGTTACCAGCTCGACGGCGACAGCGCCGGCGCGCAGGCGCTGGCCGCGCGCTACCAGCTGCGCAGCTACCCGACGCTGGTGCTGTACACGCCGGACGGCGCTGAAATCACGCGCCTGCCGTGCGAGCTCGATGGCGAACTGTTCGTCGCCGCCTTCGACGCCGCGCTGGCCGTGCACGCGGCCGGCTCCGACGCCGCGCAAGCCTTGCGGGCCGGCCTGTCCGGCGAGCGGGCGTTGAGCGCCGATGAATGGTCGCTGCTCAGCCATTATTCCTGGGACACCGACGAAGGCCGGTTGCTGGGCGGGCGCGATCTGGCGGCGACGCTGGCCGCGCTGGCCGGCGCCAGCGCCGGCGCGGATGCCGACGCGGCGGTGCGGCTGCGGCTGCACGCGCAACTGGCGGCCGGCAGCGCCGACGCCGGCTCGCTGCTGGCGGTGTTCGGCGATGCGCGGCTGGCGCGCTCGAACATGGACATCCTCGGCAACAGTGGCGTCAACCTGATCAAGATCGCCAGCCGGCGCGAAGAACTGGTGGCCGCCTTGAGCGGCGCCGCCGCGCAATGGGCCGACGACTTCTGGCTCAGCGCGCCGGACCGCCTGACGGCGGTGCGGCTGCAGATGCGCCTGACGCGCCTGCTGGCGCCGACGCAGGGCTTGCAGGAACAGGTGCGCCAGCGGGTGGAAGAAGCGCTGGCCGCATCAACCGATCCGTATGAGCGCCACACGCTGGTCAACACGGCGGTCAGCGCGCTCAACGACGCAGGGTTATCGGCGCAAGCGGAGCAGGTGCTGCTGGCGGAGCTGCCGCGATCGCATTCGCCGTACTACTTCATGCTCAGCCTGGCGAGCGGCGCCAAGCGGCGCGGCGACACGGCCGGGGTGCTGGACTGGTACGAAACCGCATGGCAAGCGGCCGTTGGTCCGGCGACGCGGCTGCAATGGGGCACGACCTACGTGAGCAACCTGATCGAACTGGCGCCGCAGGACGCGGCCCGCATCGCGCGCGCCGGGCAAGGTCTGCGAGCCGACATCGCCGCCGCCGGCCCCGACGCGCACCACCAGCGCAACCGCACGCAACTGCAAAAACTGCAAACCCTGGGTGTCAGCCAACCCCTTGGTGTCAGTGCCGACATTCGGACATAGCGGAACTTTTTAATTTCAAGAAGTTCCGTTCATGTCCGAATGTCGGCACTGACACCGTTGTGTTGACACCGTTGTGTTGATACCGGTGTGGTTTTTAGCGGCGCTGGAATTCGGCGCCGGGCTTCCAGGTGGGCTGGCCTTTCGCTTGCGCGGCCTGGTAGCCGGCTTCGAACAGCAGTGCGATGTCTTCCACCGCGCCGCTGCTGTCCCACTTCGGCTGCACGATGTCGTTGACCGTGTGGTACACGTGCGCCGTGTAGTTCAGCAGCTTGTCCTTGCCGTATGAGGCAGGCTTGCCGACGTAGTTGCTGCTGCTGCGCAGGTAGATCACCGGCACCCCCGCCCGCGCGAATTCGAACTGGTCGCCACGGTAGTAGCTGCCGTAGTCGATGTTACTGTCCGGCCGAACCGCGCGTCCCTGCCTGGCCGCCGCCGCCGCGACCAGCTCGTCCGCGCTGGATTTGCCCATGCCGCTGAGCTCGACATCGCGCGTCCGGCCCCACAGGTTCAAGCCGTCGATGTTGATGTCGAGGACCGTCTTGTCCAGCGGGTACAGCGGGTTGCGCGCGTAGTAGCGCGCGCCCAGCAGCCCGCGCTCCTCGGCCGTCGTCAGCACGAACAGGATGGTGCGCTTGGGCGCCGTCGGCAGCGCTTTGTACGCCTTGGCGATCTGCAGCAGCGCGGCGACGCCGCTGGCGTTGTCCAGCGCGCCGTGGAAGATCTGCTGCGTGCGCGGCCCCGGCAGCGCTTCGTCGATGCCGAAGTGGTCCCAGTGCGCGCTGTACACCACCACTTCCTGCTTGAGCTTGGGATCGGAGCCGGGGATCTTGCCGACCACGTTGTGCGACGCCAGCGCCCGCACCGCGTTCGGCATGGACACGCTGAGCTTGAGCCCCAGCGGCACCGGCTTGAAGTCGCGCGACAGCGCCTGCTTTTTCAGGACCTCGAAGTCGACGCCGCCGGCCTTGAACAGCGCGCGCGCCCGGTCCTGCTGCAGCCAGCCGGCCACCGCCGGCAGGTCCGGCTCCGCGGTCTTGCCGCCGATGGCGTAGTTTTCACGGCCCCAGCTGTTGACCACCACCTCGTACGGATAGGTCGCGGCCTTGGTCTCGTGCACGATCAGCGCGGCGGCCGCGCCCAGCCTGGCCGCCATCTCGAACTTGTAGGCCCAGCGGCCGTAGTGCGTCATGGCGTCGCCGCCGAAGACGGCCGGGTCCAGCCGCTGCGGATGCCTCGGGTCCGGCAGCGGCGGGTCGTTGATCAGCATGACCAGCGTCTTGCCCTTGAGGTCGGCGCCCTTGTAGTCGTCCCACTTCACTTCCGGCGCCTGCACGCCGTAGCCGACGAACACCAGCTCGGAATCGGCGACGACGGTGTGCTGCTCCGCGCGCGCCGTCCAGGCGACGTAGTCGTCGCCGAATGTCAACGGCGTCGCCGCGCCGTCCCGGGCGTAGCTCAGGCTCGGGTGGCTGGAAATGCCCACCAGCGGCACCGCCTGCAGGTAAGTGCCGTCCGGGTTGCCCGGCTCCAGCCCCAGCTTCTTGAATTGCTGCTGCAGATAATCGATGGTGACCGCTTCGCCATGCGTGCCCGGCGCGCGGCCCTCGAACTCGTCCGACGCCAGCGTGGCGATCTGCTCCAGCAGCGCGGCGCCGTCGATCTTGCGCAGCGCCGCTTCCATGGCTTGCGCCGGCGTCGGCGCCCTGGGAGCGGCCGCCTGGACATCGCTGATGCTCAGCGCAAGCAGCGCTGCGGGCAGAATTCGTTTCATAGCAGATAACTTTGTTAAGAAATATCGCCTTATTCTGACACAGTTTGTTTCTCAAGAACACTAAAAAGCCAGTCCACGAACACCTTGACCCGCGGCGACAGGTGGCGGTTGTGCGAATACACGATGTTGAGGGGCATGGCCGCCGGCCGCCATCGCGGCAGCACCTCGACCAGCGCGCCGCTGGCCAGCAGCGGCGCCAGGCCCAGGCGCGGCGCCTGGATCAGTCCCAGCCCGGCGAGGCAGCCGCCGATCAGCGCCTCGGTGCCGTTGACCGAGACCTGGCTGCGCATGACCAGCGTGCGCTCCTGGCCATGTTGGTCGACATATTCCCAATCGAGGTCGCGCCCGGTCAGGCTGGAGAAGAAGTTGACCGCCGTGTGCCGCGCCAGGTCGTCCAGCGTTTGCGGCGTGCCGTGCCGCGCCAGGTAGGCGGGCGCGGCGACGTTGATCTGCTCCACCGCCGCGACCCGGCGCGCCACCAGCGTCGAGTCGCGCAGCGTGCCGCCGCGCACCGCGCAGTCGATGCCTTCGCCCACCAGGTCGGCGTAGCGGTCGTTCGAGCAGAGCCGCACCTGGATCTGCGGGTAGCGCTGGAAGAAGTCCGGCAGCGCCGGGATCACATGCAGGTGCGCCAGCCGCTCCGGCAGCTCCACCCGCACCGAGCCGCTGAGCAGCCGGCCGTCGCCGATGAACAGGCCGTTGATGTCCTCCAGCTCGTTGAGCAGCGCGGTGCAGCGCTGCAGGTAGACCGCGCCTTCCACCGTCAGGCTGACCTTGCGCGTGGTGCGCTGCAGCAGCCGCACGCCGAGCTGCTGCTCGATCGCCTGCACCGCGTTGGTGACGCTGGGCTTGGGCAGGTCCAGCTGTTCGGCCGCCTGCGTGAAGCTCTTGCAGTCGGCCACGGCCTTGAAGATCTGCATGGCTTTGAACTGGTCCATTGTTAGCTCTGCTCAAATAAAGTTATAAGAAACGTGGTATTTATTGCTGTAATCAATAACAGCATAATGGATTCATCCACCAACCACCAATGGAGAATCCTGATGCAAACCCGCAAACTTGGCCGTACCGGCCCGCAAGTCGCTCAACTCGGCCTGGGCCTGATGGGCATGTCCGACCTGTACGGCCCGGCCGACCGCAGCGAAAGCGTGGCCACCATCCGCGCCGCCATGGACGCCGGCGTCACCCTGCTCGACACCGGCGATTTCTACGCCATGGGCCACAACGAGCTGCTGCTGCGCGAGGCGCTGCAGGCCGGCGGCCGCGACCAGGTGCAGATCAGCGTCAAGTTCGGCGCCATGCGCGACCCCAACGGCCAGTGGCTCGGCATGGACGGGCGCCCGGCGGCGGTGAAGAATTTCGCCGCGTACTCGCTCAAGCGCCTCGGCGTCGAGCACATCGACATCTACCGCCCGGCGCGGCTGGACCCGAACGTGCCGATCGAGGAGACCGTCGGCGCCGTCGCCGACCTGGTCAAGTCGGGCCACGTCAGGCACATCGGCCTGTCCGAAGTGGGCAGCGCGACGCTGCGCCGCGCCCACGCCGTGCACCCGATCGCCGACCTGCAGATCGAATATTCGATGATTTCGCGCGGCATCGAGAACGGCATCCTGCAGACCTGCCGCGAACTGGGCATCGGCATCACCGCCTACGGCGTGCTGTCGCGCGGCCTGATCAGCGGGCACTGGAGCCGCCAGCGCGCCGGCGAGGCCGACTTCCGCGGCCTGGCCAGCCCGCGCTTCCAGGGCGACAACCTGGACCACAACCTGGCGCTGGTGGAAAAGGTGCGCGCCATCGCCGCCGGGCTGGGGGTGTCGGTGGCGCAGCTGGCCATCGCCTGGGTGGCGGCGCAGGGCGAGGACATCGTGCCGCTGGTCGGCGCGCGCACCCGCGCCCGGCTGGAGGAGGCGCTGGGCGCCAACCAGCTGATGCTGTCGCCGGCCGACCTGGCCGGATTGGAGGCGGCGGTCCCTGCCGATGCGGCGGCGGGCGAGCGCTACAACGCCCATTCCGCGTCGACGCTGGACAGCGAAAAACACTAAATAGCCCCTGAACAGGCAAATGCATCGGATAAGCGGATGAATAAGCGCGGATATTTGCGCTTTTTTATCCGCTTTTTTAATACTAAGATGGCTTCATCGACTTCCACTATCTTCAAGGAGCATCACATGAACGCCAAATCCATCATCGCATCGGTTTCCCTCCTGCTGGCCGCTGGTGCCGCCTTCGCCGCCCCTGCCGACGAGAACGAAGCCACCGCCGACCAGGCCTTCCTGGCCCAGGCCGCCGCCACCCACACCCTGACCCGCGCCCAGGTGATCGCCGAAACCCTGGCCGCCCGCCAGGCCGGCCAGCTCGACACCAACGAAGCCTACACCGACATCGCCTATCTGGCGCCGCGCGCCAGGAGCGCCGACGTGAAGGCGCGGCTGGCCGCGACTTCGGCCGCGGGCAACACCGCGCAATAAGCGACACCCAGTACGGGCCGCGCCCGTCCCCAGGCGGCATGATGCCGCCGGCAACAGTCCTGGCAAGCGGACGCAGCGATCAAGATCGCCGCGTCCGTTTTCCTTTTTGGCGGGCGTCGGCAATAAACGACAGCGTTAAAATTCTTGCACCTAGTTGTTCACCTGGTATCACAAACAGGGTATTATTATTTCCACAAGTCAATAGGAGCTCGCACCATGAACAAGCTGTCGTTTCAGCAAAAACTCTGGATACCGTTGATTTGCAGCTTGCTGTGCATCACTGCGATTTTCCTGTTCGAGATCATCCAGACGCGCAACGTGCGGATGGAGGAACGCAGCGCCGACCTGCGCAACGTCGACGATATGGCGCTGAACATCGTCAAGCAGTTCGGCGACCGGGCCGCTTCCGGCGCGCTGAGCAAGGAAGAGGCGCAGAAGCAGGCCACGGAGGTGATCAGGAACCTGCGCTACGCCAAGGATGGATATTTCAGCATCAGCAGCGGCACGCTGTCGCTGATGCATCCGATCAAACCGGAAAACAATAACAAGGACCTGGCCGATCTGAAGGACCCCAAGGGCACCTACGTCTACCGCGAGATCGCGGCCGCCGCCGCCTTGCCCGAAGGCGGCTTCGTCAAATACTACTGGTCGCGGCCGGGGTCGACCGAGCCGGTGCCCAAGCTGAGCCGGGTGGTCACCTACAAGCCGTGGAACTGGAGCCTGACCACCGGCGTCTACATCGACGACATCGACGACGCCTTCCACGCCTCGCTGATGCAGTCGGCGCTGGTGCTGGCCGTCGTGTGCGCGGTGCTGTGGCTGATCGTGAGCATGGTCAACAAGAGCGTGCGCCACACCATCGGCGGCGCGCCGGAATACGTCGGCGAGATCGCGCAGCGGATCGCCGGCGGCGACCTCAGCGCCGTGATCAAGACCCACGACAGCGACCAGGGCAGCATCCTGTACGGCATGAAGGCGATGCAGCAGCGCCTGGCCGACACCATCGGCGAGATCCGCCGCAGCGCCGACACCATCGCCACCGCCTCGAGCGAGATCGCGTCCGGCAATATGGACCTGTCGGCGCGCACCGAGTCGCAGGCCAGCGCGCTGGAGCAGACGGCGGCCTCGATGGAGCAGCTGACCTCGACCGTGAACCAGAACACCGACAACGCGGTGCAGGCCAACCAGCTGGTGCAGTCGGCGTCGGCGGTGGCGGAGAAGGGCGGCAAGGTGGTGTCGCAGGTGGTGCAGACCATGGAGACCATCAACGCCTCGGCCACCCGCATCGTCGACATCATTTCCGTCATCGACGGCATCGCCTTCCAGACCAACATCCTGGCGCTGAACGCCGCCGTCGAGGCGGCGCGCGCCGGCGAACAGGGACGCGGCTTCGCGGTGGTGGCCTCCGAGGTGCGCAACCTGGCGCAGCGCTCGGCCGGCGCGGCCAAGGAAATCAAGGAGCTGATCAACGCCTCGGTCGACAGCATCGGCGCCGGCAGCGCGCTGGTGGCCGAGGCCGGCGCGACCATGGAGCAGGTGGTGGCCAGCGTGTCGCGCGTGACGCAGATCATGTCGGCGATCACCGAGGCGTCGCACGAGCAGAGCACCGGCATCGGCCACGTCAACATGGCGATCACGGAGATGGATTCGGTGACGCAGCAGAACGCGGCGCTGGTGGAGCAGGCCGCCGCCGCGGCGGGCAGCATGCAGGAGCAGGCCGGCATGCTGGCCGAGCTGGTGTGCCGCTTCAAGCTCAACGGCGACCAGCAGCCGGCGCAGGGCCAGGCGCCGCGCCTGCAGCCGCGCCCGGCCGCGCGGCGCATGGCGCTGGCGCGCTAAGGCTTAGCGGGCGCCGCTGCGGGGGCCGGCGCCGGTTCCAGCACCGCCGCCTCGTACACCAGCTTGTCGCCGTCGACGCGGAACACGCCCAGCAGCTCGCCGCCGTCGCCCTTCACGTCTTCATACATGGTGCAGGTCTGGGTCTCGACCTGCCACATCTCCTTGCCGGCGCGCAGCGTCCAGACGTTGTCGCCGCCGGACAGCAGTTCGATCTCCACCTCATCGGCCGGCATCTCGGCCAGCTCGACGCGGCGCAGGCAGTCCGGCAGCCGCTGCATGATCAACTCGACGCGGCTGTCGCTGCGCCAGAAGTGCTTCTGCGCCCGATGGATGGTCAGCGCGTGCTGGCCGAAATTGCCGTCGACCTGGTACGACACGCTGTCGTCAACGCAGGCGACCAGCATCAGGGGCATCAGGACGATCGGGATCTTGCGCATGGGGCCTTCCAGGGTGGCTGTCAATTTCGTAACATTATAGCCGTGCCGCGCGCCGCCCCGGTGTTGAAGAAGCCCACCACCGCCGCCAGCGCCGCCGCCTGATCCTGCATGCTTTGCGACGCGGCCGCCGCCTGCTCGACCAGCGCGGCGTTTTGCTGCGTGACCTCGTCCATCTGCGTGATGGCCATGTTGATCTGTTCGATGCCCGTGGTCTGCTCCTGGCTGGCGGCGGTGATCTCGCCCATGATGTCGGTCACGCGCCGGATGCTGTCGACGATGTCGCCCATGGTGCTGCCGGCGTCGGCCACCAGCCGCGAGCCGTCGTCGACGTCGGCCACCGAGGCGGTGATCAGTTCCTTGATTTCCTTGGCGGCGGCGGCGGAGCGTTGCGCCAGGTTGCGCACCTCGGAGGCCACCACGGCGAAGCCGCGTCCCTGTTCGCCGGCGCGCGCCGCCTCGACGGCGGCGTTGAGCGCCAGGATGTTGGTCTGGAAGGCGATGCCGTCGATGACCGAGATGATGTCGACGATCTTGCGCGACGAGCTGTTGATGCTGCCCATGGTGTTGACCACGCGCGCGACGATGGCGCCGCCCTTGGTCGCCACCTCCGACGCGCTGCGCGCCAGCGTGTTGGCCTGGCGCGCGTTGTCGGCGTTCTGCTTGACGGTGGCGGTGAGCTGCTCCATCGACGACGCGGTCTGCTCCAGCGAACTGGCCTGCTCTTCGGTGCGCGAGGACAGGTCGAGGTTGCCGGCGGCGATTTCATTGGAGGCGGTGGCGATGGTGTCGGTCCCCTGCCGCACCTGGCCGACCACGTTGAGCAGGCTGTCGTTCATGCGCTTGAGGGCGGCGAGCAGGCGTCCCGTTTCATCGCTGGCGCCGGCGTCGATGCGCGATGACAGGTCGCCCGAGGCCACCGTCTCCGCCACCGCCAGCGCCGCGTTGAGCGGGCGCGTGATCGAGCGCGTGATGAACCACGCCACGCCGCAGCCCAGCGCCACGGCGGCGATGCCCAGGCCGACCATCAGCGCCTGCGCGCCGGCCTGCACCGATTCGACCTCGGCGCCGGCCTGCCTGGCCTGCGCGGTTTCGTAGGCGAGGATGTCGTCCAGCGCCTTGAGCACGCCGACCAGGAAAGGCGCGGCGACCTGCGTCAGCTCGCTGGTGGCGTCCTGCACCTCGCCCTCCTTGCGCAGTTCGATCACCTTGTTGTTCTTGGCCGCGCCTTCCTTGAGCAGCGCGTCGAGTTTGGCCATCATGGCCTTTTCCTTGTCGTCGGCGGCGTGCTCGATCAGGATCTTGCGGGCCTCGCCGTACTTGGCGCGATAGCCGACGATCTTGTCCACTTCCGCGTTCACTTCGGCGCTGCTCGGCACCACCACGATGTTGGTCAGCGACAGCGTGATGTTGCGGATGTTGTCGACCATGCGGTTGGCCGCCTCCATCTTGACGTTCTTGTCGTCGATGATGTCGTGCGTACGCTGGCCGATGCGGCTCATCGAGCCCAGTCCAAGGATGATAGTGAGAACCAGCAGCGCCAGGACGACGGCGAAGCCGACGCCGAGGCGGGTTCCGATGTTCAGGTGGGAGAGCGACATGGCGGCATTCCTTTAAGAGACGGGCGATCGGAGGAACTTGATGGCTCCCCCAATATACCCGCTCACGCTGCGGGAATGCGCGGACTGTCGCGGTGCCGCAACGGCGCCGTTAGAAGCGGTAGCCGACGCCGACGCCGAGCATCAGCGGATCGACCTTGACGCGACTGACCTTGGCGCCGCTGATGAAGACGTCGCTGCGGATGCGCACCTTCTTCACATCGAAGTTGAGCGACCATTTTTTATCGATGGCGTAATCGAGGCCGGCCTGCAGCGCCAGGCCGACGCTGTCGTGATCCAGGCTGCCGGCGCCGCCGAGCAGCTCCACCTTGGACATGGTGGTGTAGTTGACGCCCACGCCGACATAGGGCTTGACCGGCGCGTCGAGCACGAAGTGGTACTGCATCAGCAGCGTCGGCGGCAGGTGCTTGAAGGTGCCGATGTCCTTGCCATCGAGTTCGACGTGATGCTTTTGCGGATAAGTCGCCACCAGCTCGGCCGCCCAGTTGGGGGTGAAGAAATAGGACACGTCGATTTCGGGAATGGTCTCGTTGCTGACCGTCAGGCGGTTCGCCGCGCCGACGCCGCCGACCGGATCGGATTTGTCCGCAGTGTTCAGATGGATCGCGCGCACGCGCACCAGCCACGGGCTATCCTGCGCCGAGGCGCCGCCGGCGATCATGGCGATTGCAGTGAACATCAATGCGGATAAGGGCTTGTTCATTTCTACTTCCTCTTTCTTCGTCGTTGTGTATGCGTTGCAGTGTATTGATGCAGCGCATTAAAAACTTTGATCCAGGTCAAAAAAGAAAATATTTTTCGAGGCGTGTAAGTAATGGCGGTGCGGCGGCGACAGAGGCATGCAGCACCCAACCATCACTCTTTTGGAGAACACGAAATGAACCAGATCACCCGCTTCGCAGCACTCGCCGCCACCGTCGCCACGATGGCCATGTCGGCATCGGCCATCGCCGCCACCAGCACCGTCAGCGCCGACGACACCGTGCACTGCGCCGGCATCAACAGCTGCAAGGGCCAGAGCGACTGCGCCACCGCGGAAAACGCCTGCAAGGGTCAGAACTCCTGCAAGGGCCACGGCTTCGTCGCCACCAAGGCCGGCGCCTGCTTCGCCAAGAAGGGCAAGATCGTCGATCTCGACAAATAATCCTCACGCGGCGCCGGCCTTGGTGCCGGCGCTTCTCATGCCATGACCTCGAATTCAGCTATGCCGGGCTTCGGCCTCGGCCTGCGCCCCGCGCATTACCACGACATCCTCGCCACGCCGCGCGCCTTATCCGGCGTGGACTGGTTCGAGATCCTGTCGGAGAATTACATGGTCCCCGGCGGCAAGCCGCTGGCCATGCTGGACCGCATCCGCGCCGATTATCCGATGGCGATGCACGGTGTCTCGATGAGCATCGGCACGCCGCAGGGACCGTCCGACGATTACCTGCGGGCGCTGAAAAAGCTGATGCTGCGCGTGCAGCCGATGTGGGTGTCCGACCACCTGTGCTGGACCGGTACGCACGGCGCCAATATGCACGACCTGTTCCCGCTGCCGTACACCGAGGAGGCCATCGGCGCCGTGGTGCGCAACGTGCGGCGCGTGCAGGACGTGCTGGAACGCCCGCTGTTGCTGGAGAACGTCTCCAGCTATCTGTCCTTCGCCTCGGACACCCTGGCCGAATGGGATTTCGTCGCCGCCGTCGCCGAGCAATCCGACAGCCTGATTCTGCTCGACGTGAACAACGTCTACGTCAGCAGCGTCAATCACGGTTTCGATCCGCTGGACTATCTGGACGCGCTGCCCGCGCACCGCGTGCGGCAGATCCATCTCGCCGGCCACAGCGTGCAGCAGGGCTGCATCATCGACACGCACGACCAGCCGGTGTCCGATCCGGTGTGGGCGCTGTATGCGGAAGCGCTGCGCCGCTTCGGCCCGGTGGCGACGATGATCGAACGCGACGACAACATTCCGCCCTTCGCCGAACTGGCCGCCGAACTGCGCCGCGCCCGCGCCTATGCGGAGGCGGCATGAGCGGCCTGTCGCAGCTGCAGGCCGACTTCGGCGACTACATCCTGGCCGACGACGCGCAAGGCGCCATCATCGCCGCAGTGCGCGACCAGTACGGACTGGATGCGCAGGCGCGGCTCGGCATCTACCATCGCGCCTACCGCAGCCGCCTGCGCCAGGCGCTGTGCGAAGCCTACGACAAGACCTGGAGCTTCGTCGGCGACGAGATGTTCGCGGAACTGGCCAACGGCTACATCGCCGCGCATCCGTCGCGGCATCCCAACCTGCGCTGGTTCGGCGGCGGCTTCGCGCGACACGCCGCGTCGGCCATGCCGGAATACCCCTTCATCGCCGAACTGGCCGAACTTGAATGGACGCTGGGCCTGGCCTTCGACGCCGACGACGCGACGCCCTTGAGCAGCGCCGACATGAGCGCCGTGGCGCCGGAGGACTGGGGCGATATCCGCTTCGGCCTGCATCCATCGGTGCACATCCTCGGCATGGAGTGGAACGCGGTCGGCTTGTGGCGGGCGCTCGGCGCGGGGGAGGAACCGCCGGAGGTGGAGCAAGCCGGCGCCTTGGCGCACTGGCTGGTATGGCGCAGCGGCGAGCAGCCGCACTTCCGTTCCCTGCCCGACGCGGAGGCGGCCGCGCTGCGCCGCATCGCCGAAGGCGCCACCTTCGGCGAGGTCTGCGCCGAAGCCGGCGAGGACGGCATGCTGGCGCTGGCCGGCTATCTGCAGCACTGGCTGGCGCAAGGCGTTCTGACGCGTTGAAACACTCCGTAATGCAATTTTCCGGTGTCAGGTGTAGTATGACCAGCGGTCAATCCCGCAACCAGAAAATTCAGGAGATCTGCATGGCTAAGCTCAACGTCAACGGCGTCGTAAGAGAGTATGAGGCGGAGGAGGACACGCCGCTGCTGTGGGTCATTCGCGAACAACTGGGGCTGACCGGCACCAAGTTCGGTTGCGGCATGGCGCAATGCGGCGCCTGCACCGTGCATATCGACGGCCAGCCGGTGCGCAGCTGCGTCTATCCCGCCGCCGCCGTCACCGGGGCGCAGAAGATCACCACCATCGAGGGCTTGTCCAAGGACGGCTCGCATCCGATCCAGAAAGCCTGGGCCGCGCTCGACGTGCCGCAATGCGGCTTCTGCCAGTCCGGCATGATCATGGCCGCCGCCGCGCTGGTGCGCGACAAGCCCAAATGCACCGACGCCGACATCGACGCGGCGATGACCAACATCTGCCGATGCGGCACCTACAACCGCGTGCGCAAGGCGATCCACGTCGCGGTGCGCGGCGGCGATCCGACTTCCGCCGGCCTGTCGATCCAGCGCATCGAAGGGAGCAAGGCATGAGCGCCGCTACTTCTACTTCCCGCCGTGGTTTCCTGAAAACCGCGATCGCCGGCGGCCTGGTGGTCGCCTTCCATATCCCGTTCGACGAGGCGCAGGCGCAGGAGCCGATCGCGCAGGGCGCATCGACCGCCACGCCGGAAGTCAACGCCTGGGTGGTGGTCAAGCCCGACGACACCATCGTGATCCGCATCGCCCGCTCGGAGATGGGCCAGGGCACGCTGACCGGCCTGGCGCAGCTGGTGGCCGAGGAGCTGGACGCCGACTGGAGCAAGGTCGTCACCGAATATCCGTCGCCCGGCCAGAACCTGGCGCGCAAGCGCGCGTGGGGCAGCTTCTCCACCGGCGGCAGCCGCGGCATCCGCGAGTCGCACGACTACGTGCGCAAGGGCGGCGCCATCGCCCGCACGATGCTGGTGCAGGCCGCAGCCGACGCCTGGAATGTTCCGGCCTCTGAATGCAGCGCCGCCGCCAGCGTGATCACGCACAAGCCGAGCGGCCGTACCGTCAGCTACGGCAAGGTGGCCGAAGCCGCCGCCAAACTGACGCCGCCGGCCGACGTCGCGCTGAAGGATCCGAAGGAATGGAAACTGGCCGGCAAGCGCCTGGCGCGCCTCGACACTGTCGACAAGACCACCGGCGCGCAGATCTACGGCATGGACATCACCATGCCCGGCATGCTGAACGCGGCGATCAAGGATTGCCCGGTCTTCGGCGGCACGGTGAAGAGCTTCGATGCTTCTGCCGTCGAAAAGCGCCCCGGCATCAAGAAGATCTTCAAGCTGGGCGACTCCGCCGTGGTGGTGGTGGCCGACACCTGGTGGCGCGCCAAGTCCGCGCTGGACAAGGTGACCATTGAATGGGACAAGGGGCCGAACGCGAACCTGTCGAGCAAGGACGTCGCCGCGACGCTGAAGGCTGCGCTGGACGCGCCGGAGGCGGTGGTCGGCAATGCGAACGGCGACGCCAAGGCGGCCATCGCCTCATCCGCGCGAAAGATCGAGGCGGTGTATTCCTTCCCGTGGCTGAACCACGCGACCATGGAAACCATGAACGCGACCGTGATCTGGACCGCCGACCGCTGCCAGGTTTGGACCCCGACCCAGAACGGCGAGGCCGCGCTGGCGGCGACCGCCGAAGCGGCGGGCCTGCCGGCCGCCAAGTGCGACGTCTACAAGATGCATCTGGGCGGGGGCTTCGGCCGGCGCGGCGCGACGCACGACTGGGTGACCCAGGCGGTGAAGATCGCCAAGGAGATGCCGGGCACGCCGATCAAGTTGATCTGGACCCGCGAAGAGGACATGCTGCACGGCCGCTACCATCCGATCACGCAGTGCAAGCTGACGGCGGGCCTGGACGCCAAGGGCAACGTCACCGGCCTGCACATGCGCATCGCCGGGCAGTCGATCCTGGCGTCGCTGGGGCAGACGCTCAAGGACGGCAAGGATCCGGTGGTGTTCCAGGGCCTGAACGCGCCGGGGCCGGAGGCGTCGATCGGCTACAGCTTCCCGAACCTGCTGGTGGACCACGCGATGCGCAATCCGCCGGTGCCGGCCGGGTTCTGGCGCGGCGTGAACCTGAACCAGAACACGATTTATCTTGAATGCTTCATGGACGAACTGGCGCATGCGACCAAGCAGGATCCGCTGGCCTTCCGCCGCAAGCTCATGGCCAACAGTCCCAAGCACCTGGCGGTGCTGAACGCGGTGGCGGAGAAGGCCGGCTGGGGCAAGCCAGCGAAGAAGGGCGTGTATCGCGGCCTGGCGCAGACCATGGGCTTCGGCAGCTACGTGGCCGCCTGCGCCGAAGTGTCGGTCGACAGCAAGACCGGCAAGGTGAAGATCCTGCGCATCGTCGCGGCGACCGATCCGGGCTACGCGGTCAATCCGCAGCAGATCGAGGCGCAGGTCGAGGGTTCCTTCGTCTACGGCTTGTCCGCCGCGCTGTATGGCGAGTGCACGCTGAAGGACGGCCAGATGGAGCAGCAGAACTTCGATACCTATCAGGTGATGAAGCTGGACGAGATGCCGAAGGTGGAGTCCATCATCATGCCGTCGGGCGGGTTCTGGGGCGGCGTCGGCGAGCCGACCATCGCGGTGGCCGCGCCGGCGGTGCTGAACGCGATCTTTGCCGCCACCGGCAAGCGTATCCGCGACCTGCCGCTGAAGAACCATAGCCTGAAGAAGGCGTAGCATGCTGGCGGTGGCAGCGGTGGCTTTGGTGTTGGCCGCGCCGCTGCCAGGCGCGGTTGAAGGCGACGCAGTGCGCGGTCGCGCCATCGTCGCCAATCGGCAGGTCGGTTTGTGCCTGTTGTGCCATACCGGGCCGATACCTGAGGAACGCTTCCAGGGCAATCTGGCGCCGGACCTGCGGGGCTTGGGCCGGCGCTGGAATGCTGAACAACTGCGGGCGCGCATCGTCGATGCCGCCCGGTTCAACCCGGACACCATCATGCCGTCCTATTACAAGACTGAAGGTTTGAACCGCGTCGCCACGGCGTATCAAGGCAAGACCATCCTCGATGCGCAGCAGATCGAGGACGTGGTGGCGTGGCTGCAGACCTTGACAGAGGATGCGCCATGAAGCGCCGCGACGTCCTGGCCGCCGGCGCGGGATTGGCGCTGCTGGCGCTGGCGCGCCCCGCCTCCGCGACGCCGGAGGAGATGGCGGCAGCCATCAAGGTCTTCACCGGCGGCGTGACGCCGAAGGAGGGCAAGGTCAAATTCGACATTGCGCAGCTGATCGACAACGGCAATGCCGTGCCGGTGACGGTGGCCGTCGAAAGTGAACAGCGTGGCGCCGATCATGTCGCGGCGATCGCGATCTTCAACGAAAAGAATCCGCAGACCGACGTGGCGGTGTTCACGCTCGGCCCGCGCGCGGGCAAGGCGGAAGTATCGACACGCATCCGGTTGGCCACGTCGCAGCGCCTGATCGCGATCGCGCGCATGGGCGACGGCAGCTACTGGTCGAAGTCGGTGGACGTGATCGTCACGCTGGCGGCCTGTATCGAAGGCGAGGCGCCCTGATGGCGCGCGCACTGATACATATGCCGGCGACGGCCAGGCGCGGCGAGGTGATCGAGATCCGCGCGCTGATCGGGCATCCGATGGAGACCGGCTACCGGCCGGGGGCCGACGGCCGCATCGTCCCGCGCGACATCATCCGCAGCTTTGTCTGCAGGTACAACGGCGAGCAGGTTTTCGGCGCCGAACTGCATCAGGCGATTTCCGCCAATCCGTACATCGCGTTCTTCACCATCGCGACCGAGAGCGGCACGCTGGAGTTCACGTGGGAGGGCGACAACCGCTTCGCGCATAGCGAGAAGATGACGCTGACGGTGAGCGCGGCATGAAGCGCGCATACGCGCTGCTGCTGGCCTGCTGCGCATCCGCGGCATCGGCTGCGGACGACGCGCGCCGCTCCGGCAGCGAGTTCATGAGCGCTTCGACGCAGGCGATGCAGCGCGACGATACGCTCAATCCAGGCATGTTGTGGATCAGCGGCGGCGAGGCGCAGTGGAACGCGGCGGCGGGCAAGAGCGGCAAGTCCTGCGCCGCCTGCCACGGCGACGCAGCCAAGAGCATGCGCGGCGTGGCGGCGCGCTTCCCGGCGTTCGATGCGGCCGGCAAGGTGACCGTCAACCTGGCGCAGCGCATCAACATCTGCCGCGAGCGCCGGCAACAGGCGCCGGCACTGAAGCTGGAAGCCGAAGAGCTGCTTGGACTGGAGGCCTACGTCGCGATGCAGTCGCGCGGCATGCCGGTCGCTCCGCCGCAGGACGCGGGCACCAGGGCCTCGGCGGCGCGCGGGCAGAAGATGTATTTCCAGCGCATCGGCCAATTGAACCTGTCCTGCGCGCAGTGCCACGACGAGCAATGGGGCAAGCGCCTGGCCGGTAGCACGATCCCGCAGGCGCATGCGGCGGCGTATCCGATCTACCGGCTGGAATGGCAGGCGATGGGATCGCTGCAGCGGCGGCTGCGCAACTGCATGAGCGGCGTGCGTGCCGAGATTCCGTCGCTGGGCGCGCAGGAACTGGTGGACCTTGAAGCATGGCTGGCCGTGCGCGACAAAGGCATGACGATGGAATCGCCGGGTGTACGGCCGTAGCGGGCCGCCAACCCGCACGGCGGCCACCAGGGGTCAGACCCCGTACGGGGTCTGACCCCCGCGTCCGGGTTGCGGGTCTACGTCTCAATCATAGGGAGAAGTGATGATGCTCAGGTTATTGTTGATCGTTGCGGCGTTTGCCGCGCCGGGGTTGGCGCGGGCCGAGGGCGGCGTGATACCGCAAGCCGCGCGCCTCGCCGGCAGCTGCGCCGCCTGCCACGGCACCAACGGCGCCACCAAGGGCGACGCGCTGCCGCCGCTGGCCGGCCAGCCGAAGCAGGCCCTGTCGGCCGCGCTGCACGACTTCAAGACCGGCAAGCGCCAGGCGACCATCATGACGCAGATCGCCAAGGGCTACACCGACGAACAGATCGAACAACTGGCGGCCTGGTTCTCCGCCCAGAAGCCATGAAGCGCCGCCAATTCCTGCAAGCCTCGCTGCTGGCGTCGACCGTCGGCTGCGCCACCGTTCCCGGCTCCGCCAAACCGCACGTCGTGGTGATCGGCGGCGGCTACGGCGGCGCCACCGCCGCGCGCTACGTGCGCCTCTGGAGCGAAGGCACGATCGACGTCACGCTGATCGAACCGAATGCCGCCTTCATCTCCTGCCCGCTATCCAACCTGGTGCTGGGCGGCTCGCGCCGCATCGGCGACCTGACCATGTCGCTCGACGCGCTGGCCAACAAGCACGGCGTGCGCCTGATCCGCGACACCGTCACCGCCATCGACGCCGGCAAACGCACGCTGGCGCTGGCCGGCGGCCGCACGCTGTCCTACGACCGCCTGATCGTCTCGCCCGGCGTGGACTTCATGTGGGACCAGCTGCCCGGCATGCTCAAGCCCGGCGCGCAGGACACCGTGCTGCACGCGTGGAAGGCCGGCGCGCAAACCGTCGCCCTGCGCGCGCAGCTGGAGGCGATGCCCGACGGCGGCGTGTACGCGATGACGATCCCGCCGGCGCCCTACCGCTGCCCTCCGGGCCCGTATGAACGCGCGTCGCAGATCGCCTTCTACTTCAGCCGCCACAAGCCGAAGTCCAAGGTGCTGATCCTCGACGCCAACGACGACGTGGTCTCCAAGGGGCCGCTGTTCAAGAAGGTATGGAAGGAGCGCTACGGGGGCATCGTCGAATACCGCCCGTCGTTCCGCACCGCCGACGTGGACGCGGCCGCGCACACCGCCATCTCCGAGCTGGGCGACCAGGTCAGGGCCGATGTGCTGAACGTGATCCCGCCGCAGCGCGCCGGCGCCATCGCCGTGCGCAGCGGCCTGGCCAACGCCAACGCGCGCTGGTGCGCGGTGGACTTCCTCACCTTCGAATCGACGCAGGCGAAGAACATCCACGTGCTGGGCGACGCCATCGCGGTGGCGCCGCTGATGCCCAAGTCGGCGCACATGGCCAACCAGCACGCCAAGGTGTGCGCGGCGGCGGTGGTGGACCTGCTCAGCGGCCGCGCGCCCGATGCGCATCCGATGCTGACCAACACCTGTTATAGCTTCGTCTCCGACACGGACGTGATCCATGTCGCCTCGGTCCACGCCTACGACGCGGAGAAGAAGACGCTGCTGGTGGTGTCCGGCTCGGGCGGGGTGTCGAGCGGGCCGGGCGCGCTGGAAGGCGAGTACGCGATGAACTGGGCCCGCAACATCTGGGCCGACTCCCTGGGCTAGCGGTAGCGCGCCAGGATCTGGTCGATGCTGCCGTCTTTTGACATGGCGTCCAGCGCCTGGGCCACGTCGGCCAGCGTCGCGCGGCCGCTGCGCGACACCGCGCACTGCGTCTTGAACGCGGCGAACACCAGTTCCGGCCGCAGCGCCAGGCGGGCGTCCGAGCGTTTCAGGTAGGCCAGCGTGACTTCGCTGACGATCGCGTAGGGCACCGCGCCCTTCATCGCCGACTGCAGGTTGTGCTCCATGCTGGGCGCGTCGACGCGGTTGAAGCGCTGGCCCAGCACCTGTTCGATGCGCGGATAGCGGTAGCCGGCGACGGTGCCGACGCGCTTGCCGCGCAAGTCCTTGAGCGAACGCAGGTGCGGCGCGGTGCCGTAGCCGGCGATGATCTCGGCGTCCTGGAACATCGGCTCGGTCCACAGGTAGTCGCCGTCGATCCAGGCCGGCAGCACGTGGCACATCAGGTCGGCGCGGCCGCTGCTCAGCGCCGCCTGCACGCCGGCGCCGAAGACGCTGAGGTAGTTGGCGCGCCGGCCCAGGCGTTGCGCCAGCGCGTCGCCGATATCCTTGATGATGCCGCCGGCCAGCTGGCCGTGTTCGTAGCGGGCCAGCGGCATCGTCGATTCCAGCGGCGCCAGCATCGTCAGCTCGGCCGCCGCCGCCGGGACGGCCAGCGGCAGCAACAGCGCGGTCAGCAGGGCGGGGAGCAACTTCGGCATGGCGTTCCGGTTCGGTGGGCGAGGCCACATTATAGCGGGGGCGTGCCCATTTCCAGTCGGCAAGCGAGCGCTGGGCCAAGGGATTACGTCGTAGACTGGTACTGCAAACGATCTCATACGTCCCGTTTTTCACCAGGAGCCCATCATGACACACACACTTGCCGCCGTCTTTGAAACCCGTGCCGAGGCTAACCGCGCCAAGGACGAACTGATCCACAGCGGCTACGACCGCGACGCCATCGCCGTCAGCGATTCCGGCAGCGTGGCCGGCACGCCGCGCATCGACGACGACGCCTCGATCCTGCACAGCGTCAAGCAGCTGTTCAGCGAGCTGCTGGGGCGCGAGCACGCCGACCGCCACGTCTACGCCGAGGCGCTCAACCGCGGCCACGTGGTGCTGACGGTGCACACGTCCAGCCTGGAAGCGGCCGACCGCGCCGCCGACATCGTCGAGGAGTTCAACCCGATCGACATCGACGAGCACGAGACCATGTGGCGCGCCAGCGGCTGGACCGGCGCCGAGGTGCTGCAGCGCAGTCCCGGCGCGGCGCAGGCGGGCCTGGGCGCGCTGCAGAGCGCGCCGGAGCAGCACGGCATCCGCCAGCGCGAGGAGGCGGTCGACTTCGCCCGCTCCGAGCAGGGCTTGCTGACGCCGGGTTCGCTGCAGCGCGGCGACCCGGCGGCGCCGGCGATCGCCGAGGCCACCACGCCGATCTCGGCGCAGAGCACGGTGCAGCGCAGCGGCATGCGCATCTATCCGCGCGACGCCGGCCCGAACCAGGACAGCCTGCGCATCCAGCGCGGCGACGACGCCGGCGACGACGCCGACTACTTCCGTTCGCACTGGGAGTCGACGCTGTCGTACAGCGGCGGCACCTACCAGGAGTTCGACCCCGCCTACCGCTACGGCGAATCGATGGCGGGCAACCCGGGCTACCGCGACAAGCCATGGGACGAGGCCGAGCCGGCGCTGCGCGGCGACTGGCAGGCCAACCATCCGGAATCGAGCTGGGACAAGTTCAAGGACGCGGTCAAGGCGGGCTGGCACAAGGTCACCGGCGGCTAAGGGGTCGGTATCCCTCGGGCTTGGCTAATGGTAGGATAGCGCCCTCGCGTCGCTGCCATGCAATATCAGGACGCCAAGCTTGAATGATTATTATCGAGGGATATGTGATGTCTATGCAACGAAATATGCTGCGCGCCAAGCTGCACCGCGTGACGGTGACGCAGGCCGATTTGAACTATGAAGGTTCCTGCGGCATCGACCTGGACCTGCTGGAGGCGGCCGACATCTGGCCGAACGAGCAGATCGAGCTGTACAACGTAAACAACGGCGAGCGTTTCGCCACCTACGCCATTCCCGGCCTGCGCGGCAGCGGCGAGATTTCGCTCAACGGCGCGGCGGCGCGCAAGGCGCAGCTGGGCGACCTGCTGATCATCTGCACCTACGCGCCGATGACCGAGGAGCAGATCGCCGGCTATCAGCCGAAGCTGGTCTTCGTCGACGCCCGCAACAAGATCACCAGCGTCAAGCCGTAAACCCCTCGGTTTTTATTTGCCGGCGTCCTGGCGCAGCAGCTGCGACATGTACTGCGGGGTGATGCCGAGGAAGGATGCCACCACCTTCTGCGAGATGCGCTGCTCCAGCCCCGGATACTCGCGGCGGAACGCCGCCAGCCGGCCCTGCGCCGGCGCGGCGCTCAGGTACATGCGGCGGCCCTGGTCGAGGATGCTGCGCTCGGCGGCGCGCAGGTAGTAGTCGCGCAGCGCACTGTGCTCGCTGTACAGCGCGCTGACCTCGGCCCAGTCCAGACGGTAGCCGTGGATCGCCGTCTCGGCCACCACGAAATTGATCGCCGGCTCGTCGTCGCGCGAACGCAGCAGGTCGTCGTGCGCGGCCGCCGCTTCGCCGTCCGTCAGGAAGTGCAGCGTGATCTCGTTGCCGCTCTCGGTGATGAAGCCGGTGCGGGCGACGCCGCTGTGCAGCCAGTGCACATGCTGCGCCGGCGTGCCGATGCGCTGCAGATACTCGCCCTTGCGCATGCTGAAGGGCACGGCCAGCGGCGCCAGCAGCCGCGATGCCTCGTCGTACAGCTCGGCGGTGACGCCGTAACGCCGGCAAATGACGTCGCGGTATTTAGCTCGGTGTTCCAGGAATGCGTGAGTCATGACGGTGGTTCTCGGTGATGCAATTGGCCAAACCGGCAACGTTGTAGGTCCGGGATGTAAATGGCCGTACAAATCTATCCGCAGTGTAAACCTTTTCTCATGGGAATATCTGCACTTTGTTGCAGATTAGAATGGAAATTAAAATTTCTTTCAAACTTCAACAAGTTGTCGAGAACCACAGGACCGCGTTACTATTAGGAACCAATCCCGGACCAGGAGACCCCCCATGAAGATCAGCGATCTCAGTATCGGCAGGCGTTTGTCCCTCGGCTTTGCCGTCATCCTCGGCATCCTTATCCTCAATACCGGACTCGGCGTGTACCGCCTGCAGGGCGTGGCGGAATCGACACGGGAGATGATGGAACTGCCGCTGGCCAAGGAGCGCCTGATCTCCGACTGGTATCGCACGGTGTTCGCCGGCATCCGCCGCACCACCGCCATCGCCAAGAGCGCCGACCCGGCGCTGGCCACCTTCTTCGCCGAGGAAGCCAAGAACGGCACCATCTTCGCGCAGAGCCTGATCAAGAAAATCGAGGACCTGGCCAACGACGGCGACAAGGCGCTGCTGGCCGACCTGGTCAACACCCGCAAGCTGTACGTGTCGTCGCGCGACAACGTCATGAAGGCCAAGGCCGCCGGCGACGCCGCCGAGGCGACGCGCCTGCTGGAGACGGTCTACCTGCCGGCCTCCACCTCCTACGAAACCCAGTTGCAGAAAATGCTGGACCACCAGCGCGAGGCGATCGACGTCGCCGCCGCCCGCATCGACCAGGTGGCCAAGGACAGCCGCAACCTGCTGCTGCTGCTGGCGCTGCTGGTGGTGGGCTTCGGCGTGGCGTTCGCCTGGTGGCTCACGGCCGGCATCACGCGCCCGATCAACGAGGCGGTGACGCTGGCCGAATGCGTGGCCTGCGGCGACCTGGCCGGCCACGACGAGCGCGGCGAGGACGGCTACAGCAAGGACGAACCGGGCAAGCTGCTGCACGCGCTGCACCGCATGTCGAGCGGGCTGGTGGGGCTGGTGGGCGACGTGCGCAGCGGCACCGACACCATCGCCACCGCGTCGGCGCAGATCGCCGCCGGCAACCTCGACCTGTCGTCGCGCACCGAGGAGCAGGCCAGCTCGCTGGAGCAGACCGCCGCCTCGATGGAGGAGCTGACTTCGACCGTCAAGCAAAACGCCGAGAACGCGCGCCAGGCCAACCAGCTGGCGGCCAGCGCCTCCGACGTGGCGCAACGCGGCGGCGCCGTGGTGTCGGACGTGGTGCAGACCATGGCCTCGATCGACCAGTCGTCGAAGAAGATCGTCGACATCATCGGCGTCATCGACGGCATCGCCTTCCAGACCAACATCCTGGCGCTCAACGCCGCCGTGGAAGCGGCGCGCGCCGGCGAGCAGGGGCGCGGCTTCGCGGTGGTGGCGTCGGAAGTGCGCAACCTGGCGCAGCGCTCGGCCAGCGGCCAAGGAGATCAAGGCGCTGATCGACGATTCGGTCGGCAAGGTGGCGGCCGGCACGCGGCTGGTGGGCCAGGCCGGCAGCACGATGGACGAGGTGGTGGCCAGCATCGGGCGCGTGACCGCCATCATGGCCGAGATCAGCCACGCCAGCATCGAGCAGACCACCGGCATCGAGCAGATCAACATGTCGATCACGCAGATGGACCAGGTGACGCAGCAGAACGCGGCGCTGGTGGAGCAGGCGGCGGCGGCGGCCGATGCGATGCAGGAACAGGCGGCCAAGCTGGCCGACGCCGTCAGCATCTTCAAGCTGGGCAACGGCGCCGCCGGGCCGGCGCGGGCGGCGCCGGCGCCGGCCCGCTCCGCGCGCGCGCTGCTCGCCTAGACCGGTCCCGCCTCGGCGATCAAGCGGTAGACGGCGGCGCCCAGCAGCGCGCCGCCGATCGGCAGCGGCGCGAAGGTGGCAGCCCGGGATGTGGCCGATGGCGTAGGCCAGGGTCCGCACCATCCGGCCGAACGCCAGCGACACGCCCGGCAGGCCGATGCCGACGCCGGCGAAGGCCGCCGCCAGCACGGCGCTGCCGCCGCCGCCGGGTACCAGCCAAATGTACCGAAGCATTCCGCGCAATAGAGTTGCATCTTGTGCTCCGCTGCGGTTGTTAACTTCACAACGTTGTCAATTTAACCCGGACGGCTGAACATCTCGAGCGAGGTCGGCGCGAGGTAGTCGGCGGCGGACGCGGCGCCGACGGTTGTGTGGGTGCAACAACGCGCTGGCAAGCGCAATGCAGTCGCCTTGCAGGCTGCGTAAGGCGCTCCGCGGCCGCCGTCGGTGTCGGCGCCACATTATTTCTCTTCAGAAGCAATTTAAGACGCGGCCGCATAAAAACTCCAGCTACAATTAACCGGCATGTCACATTGTGGCGCGCGCTCTGTTTCCAGAATACGGTTTGATTTCCGGGACGAAGGTCCCGAGATGACAGTGGGGTGGCATCTAGTGAAGAACGATATCGGCTTTGACAGCGGGACCCTGATGCCCTTCGGCCTGGCCGGCGCGGGCGCGTTGGGCACGATGGTCGCGGGATGGAGCGCTTGGGGCTGGTACACGGTGCTGTGGTCGCTGCTGTTGCTGGCCGCCGCCGCGTGGTGCGCGCGCCGCGCCGCCGCGCCGGGCGGCGCGGGCGACGGCGGCATGATCGCCGACTATCTGGCCGGGCGCGAGCGCTTCGGCGACGCCGTGCTGCCGATCTGGTGCCGGCATATCGAAAATTCCCGCACGCAGATGGAAGAAGCCGTGGCCGACCTGGCCGGGCGCTTCTCCAGCATCGTCGACAAGCTCGACAACGCGGTGCACGTCTCCAGCATGGACAAGCAGGGCGGCGGCTCGATGCCCGAGGTGTTCGCCAAGAGCGAACGCCAGCTCGGCTCGGTGGTGACGTCGATGAAGTCGGCGATGAGCTCCAAGCAGGCCATGCTGGCGCAGATCAAGGACCTGGAACGCTTCACGCGCGAGCTGCGCGACATGGCCGAGGGCGTGGCCAGCATCGCCGCGCAAACCAATCTGCTGGCGCTGAACGCCGCGATCGAGGCGGCGCGCGCCGGTCCCGCCGGACGCGGCTTCGCGGTGGTGGCGCAGGAAGTACGCAACCTGTCGAGCCGCTCGGCCGAGACCGGCCGTAACATCTCCAACCGCGTCGGTTTGATCAGCAGCGCCATCCTCGCCGCCAGCCAGGCGGCCGAACAATCGAGCGAGGCCGAGGACAAGTCGATGCATTCGGCCGAGGGCATGATCGAGTCGGTGCTGGGCGAGTTCCGCAGCATGACCGACGCGCTGGTGCACTCGTCCGACCTGCTCAAGCAGGAGAGCATCGGCATCCAGGGCGAGGTCGGCGAGGCGCTGGTGCAGCTGCAGTTCCAGGACCGCGTCAGCCAGGTGATGGCGCACGTGCGCGAGAACATGGAGCTGCTGCCGGCGCTGCTGCGCGACAACCGCGACCGCTACAACGTTGACCAGGTGCTGGAGCCGCTCGACCCCGACCTGCTGCTGCACGAGCTGCAGAAGACCTACGCGATGGCCGAGGAACACGCGGTGCACGGCGGCGCCAGATTGGCCGCGCCGGCCGCCGCAGCCGCCGACGAAATCACATTTTTCTGAAGGTAGATAAGCATGGCAAAAACGATTATGGTGGTCGACGATTCGGCGTCCCTGCGCCAGGTGGTCGGCATCGCGCTCAAGGGCGCCGGCTACGAGGTGATCGAGGGCCGCGACGGCGTCGACGCGCTGTCCAAGTGCACCGGCCAGAAGATCCACCTGGTGGTGTGCGACGTCAACATGCCGAACATGGACGGCATCACCTTCGTCAAGCAGTTCAAGCAGCTGCCGCTGTACAAGTTCACGCCGGTGATCATGCTCACCACCGAGTCGCAGGAGAGCAAGAAGGAAGAAGGCAAGGCTGCCGGCGCCAAGGCGTGGGTGGTCAAGCCGTTCAAGCCCGAGGTGCTGCTGGGCGCCGTCGCCAAGCTGGTGCTGCCATAATCCCTGAGCGGAGGTTGCGATGTCCGAAGATGTGCTGCGTATTGCGATAGAAGGCGAGATGACGATCTACCGCGCCGCCGATCTGAAGCTCACGGTGCTGGAGGCGCTGCGCAAGACGCGCGTGCTGGAGATCGATTTGTCCGGCATCACCGAGCTCGATACCGCCGGGCTGCAGGTGCTGATGCTGGCCAAGCAGACCGCCGCCGCCGACAAGCGCGAACTGCGGCTGCTGCAGCACAGCCCCGCAGTGCTGGAGATTTTCGAGATGCTCGATCTCGTCGCCTTCTTCGGCGACGCGGTGTTGATTCATAGTTGATACACGACCGACCTCCGAGGGCACGCCATGAACCTGGACGAAGCGCTACAGACATTCATCACCGAAAGCCGCGAGCTGCTGGAAGAAATGGAGAACGCGTTGCTCAACGTCGACATCGCCGGCGACCAGGGCGAAGCGATCAACGCCATCTTCCGCGCCGCCCACACCATCAAGGGCTCGGCGGGGCTGTTCAGCCTTGACCACATCGTCGCCTTCACCCACGTGGTGGAGAGCCTGCTCGACGAGGTGCGCGATTGCCGCGTGGTGCTCAACGACGAGATGATCGTGCTGCTGCTGTCGTGCTGCGACTACCTGTCCGGCATGACCGACGCGCTGGCGGCCGGCAAGCTCGATGCCGATCCGGACACCGCGCCTGAAGGCGAGATGCTGCTGCAGCAGCTGCGCCGCCACATGGAGTGCCCGGCCGAGCCGGCGGCATCGGCGACGGCCTCGCTGGCGGTCCATGCGGAACCGGGCGTGCAGCGCATCGATAAAGAAATGGGCGACAGCGACTACTGGCACATCTCGCTGCGCTTCGGGCGCGGCGTGCTGCAGAACGGCATGGACCCTATCGCCTTCCTGCGCTACCTGGGCAAACTGGGCAAGGTGGTCGGCATCGCCACCGTGCCCGACGCGCTGCCGGCCGCCGAGGAAATGGATGCGGAGCTGTGCTATCTCGGCTTCGAGATCGCCTTCGACAGCACCGCCGACCGCGAAGCCATCGCCGGCGTGTTCGAGTTCGTGCAGGACGATTGCGAGATCCGCATCATCCCGCCGCACAGCAAGGTGTCGCACTACGTCGACCTGATCCGCGCCTTGCCGGAGCAGGACGCGCGGCTGGGCGAAATCCTGATCCGCTGCGGCAGCGTCACCGCGCACGAGCTGCAGGGCGCGCTGCAGCACCAGCAGGACCAGCAAGAGAGTAGGCCCGAGGACGCGCCGCAGCAGCAGCTGGGCAGCATCCTGGTTGATGCCGGCAACGTGCCGCCGGTGGTGGTCGAGGCGGCGCTGGCCAAGCAGAAGCAGGTCAGCGAGCAGAAGGCGCAGGAGAGCCGCTCGATCCGCGTCGATTCCGACAAGCTCGATCGCCTGATCGACCTGGTGGGCGAGTTGATCATCGCCGGCGCCCGCGCCAGCATGATCGGCCAGAAGATCCAGAACACCGAACTATTGGAGTGCACCTCGACCCTGACCGGCCTGGTGGAGGACGTGCGCGACGCCGCGCTGGAACTGCGCATGGTGAAGATCGGCGCCACCTTCAACCGCTTCCAGCGCGTGGTGCACGACGTGGCGCGCGAGCTGGGCAAGGACATCGGCCTGATCGTCGACGGCGAGGATTCGGAGCTGGACAAGACGGTGGTGGAGAAGATCGGCGATCCGCTGATGCACCTCGTGCGCAACGCCATGGACCACGGCATCGAGCCGGCCGAGGCGCGCATCGCGGCCGGCAAGCAGGCCAAGGGCATGATCAAATTGAACGCCTTCCACGAGTCGGGCAGCATCGTCATCGAAGTGAGCGACGACGGCGGCGGCCTGCGCAAGGAGAAGATCCTGGCCAAGGCCGTCGAGCGCGGGCTGGTAGACCCGGAGCGCAAGCTGACCGACAGCGAAATCTACAACCTGATCTTCGAAGCCGGCTTCTCGACGGCGGAAAAGATCACCAACCTGTCCGGGCGCGGCGTCGGCATGGATGTCGTCAAGCGCAACATCACGGCGCTGCGCGGCAGCGTCGACGTCACCAGCAAGGAGGGCGCCGGCACCACCGTCACGGTGCGCCTGCCGCTGACGCTGGCCATCATCGACGGCTTCCTGGTGCAGGTGGGCGGCTCGGTGTTCGTCATCCCGCTCGACATGATCGAGGAGTGCATCGAGTACGCCACCGAGCCGGGACAGGACTACTGCAACCTGCGCGGCCAGGTGCTGCCGCTGGTGCGGCTGCGCGCATTGTTCCGCATCGACGGCGCCTGCACGCGGCGCGAGAGCATCGTGGTGCTCAAGTTCGGCAACCACCGCGCCGGACTGGTGGTCGACACGCTGCTGGGCGAATTCCAGACCGTCATCAAGCCGCTCAGCCCCTTGTTCAGCGAGGTCAAATGCATCAGCGGCTCGACCATCCTGGGCAGCGGCGAGGTGGCGCTGATCCTCGACGTGGCGGCGCTGATGCACGCCGTCGGCGGCAAGGGCCCGGTGGCGCTGGCCGCCTAGCCAGCACCGATATAGCGAAACAGCGGAGAACTCCATGAGCACCATCGCCAACAACGTTGTAACTTACGGTAGCAGCGCCATCGTCGCGCTGCAGAGCGGGGCCGCGCTGCCCAGCCAGTTCCTGACCTTCATGCTGGGCGAGGACCAGTACGCGGTCGGCATCCTGCACATCAAGGAGATCATCGAGTACGGCAGCCTGGCCACGGTGCCGATGATGCCGGAGTGCGTGCGCGGCGTGATCAACCTGCGCGGCGCGGTGGTGCCGGTGATGGACCTGTCGGCGCGCTTCGGCCGCGCCCCCAGCAGCATCAGCAAGCGCTCCTGCATCGTCATCGTCGAGGTGGCGGGCGACGGCGAGGGCAAGCAGGTGATGGGCATGCTGGTCGACGCGGTCAACGCGGTGGTGGAGATCGCGGCCGGCGACATCGAGCCGGCGCCGTCGTTCGGCACCCGCATCCGGCCCGACTTCATCGGAGGCATCGGCAAACTGATGGAGAAAAATCGCAGCAAGTTCGTGATCCTGCTCGATATCGAGCGCGTGCTGTCGAGCGAGGAAATCGTCGAGATGGCGCGCGGCACCGCGCTCGCCGCGTAAGGAGCGCCGCATCATGGTCGCCGCCATCACCGAACGCGAGTTCATGCAGTTCCAGCGCTTCATCTACGATGCGGCGGGCATCTTCATGGCCAACGGCAAGCAGGCGCTGGTCAGCGGCCGCCTGGCCAAGCGGCTGGCGCACTATCAGCTCGACAGCTACAGCGATTACCTGCGGCTGCTGGAGAGCCGCGCGCAGCCCGCCGAGCTGCAGGTCGCGGTCGATCTGCTGACCACCAACGAGACTTACTTCTTCCGCGAGCCGAAGCATTTCACGCTGCTGCGCGACCTGGCGTTGGACGCGCGCGACAACGGCAGGACGCTGCGCGTGTGGAGCGCCGCCAGCTCCAGCGGCGAGGAGCCCTACAGCATCGCCATGGTGCTGGCCGACGTGCTGGGCGAGGCGCCGTGGGAAGTGCTGGGCACCGACATCAGCACCCGCGTGCTGGAGCGCGCCCGCACCGGCCACTATCCGATGGAGCGCGCCAGCCAGATGCCGGACGCGTACCTGAAGCGCTTCTGCCTCAAGGGCCAGGGCAGCGAGGCCGGCACCCTGCTGATCGAGCGCTCGCTGCGCCAGCGGGTGCAGTTCCAGCACCTGAACCTGAACCAGTCCTTGCCCAGGCTGGGCAGCTTCGACGTGATCTTCCTGCGCAACGTGATGATCTACTTTAACCTGGAGACCAAGCGCCAGGTGGTGGCGCGCCTGCTGGCGCAGCTGCGGCCCGGCGGCTATTTCCTGATCGGCCACTCGGAGACGCTCAACGACATCAACGATACGCTGGTGCCGGTGGCGCCGTCGATCTACCGCAAAGCGTGATGGGCGCCGCCGACCATGCCCGACGCCAAACCGATCGATATCTTCCTGATGCCGGGCGATTACTTCGTCGGCGACGAGCGCTATCGGGTGCGCACGCTGCTCGGCTCCTGCGTCTCGATCACGCTGTGGCATCCGGGCCTGCGCATCGGCGCCATGTCGCACTTCCTGCTGCCGGGCGACGGCCGCCGCAGGACCGACCGGCCGGACGACAAGCCGGGCATGTACGGCGTCGACGCCATGCGGCTGCTGACCGAGGGCATGGAGCGCCATGGCGTCACGCTGGTCCAGTGCCAGGCCAAGATCTTCGGCGGCGGCGCGATGTTCCCGCGTAACGACAAGGTGCGCGACATCGGCATGCAGAACGGCGATTACGCGCGCAGCATGCTGCAGCGGCAAGGCATACACGTGGTGTCCGAGAGCCTGTTCGGCGAAGGACACCGCCAACTGATCTTCACCATCCGCAGCGGCGAAGTCCTGAGCCGCCAGGTGGCGCCCGAACCCAGGCCGGATCCGAAGACGGAACGCCGGCGCAATGCAGGAGCAAGGAATCATCAATGAGTATTAACGTCATGATCGTCGACGATTCGGCCGTGGTGCGCCAGGTGTTGAGCGGCCTGCTGAACGCGGCGCCCGGCATCACCGTCACCCACGCCGTGGCCAACCCGCTGCTGGCGATGGAGCGCATGAAGGTGCAATGGCCGGACGTGATCGTGCTCGATGTCGAGATGCCCAAGATGGACGGCATCACCTTCCTGCGCAAGATCATGAGCGAGCATCCGACCCCGGTGGTGATCTGCTCGACGCTGACCGAGAAGGGCGCGCAGACTTCGGTCGAGGCGTTGAGCGCCGGCGCGGTGGCGATCATCACCAAGCCGCGCCTGGACCTGAAGCAATTCCTGCACGACAGCGCGGACGAACTGGTGTCGGCGGTGCGGGCGGCCGCCGGCGCGCACGTCGGCAAGCTGGCCAACCGGCCGGCGCCGCCGCCGGTCACGGTCAAGCTGAATGCGGACGCCATCCTGCCGCCGACCGATGCGCCGCGGCCGATGACCGCGACCACCGAGCGGGTGGTGGCGATCGGCACCTCCACCGGCGGCACGCAGGCGCTGGAGGAAGTATTGACCTCGCTGCCGCGCGTCTCGCCCGGCATCGTGGTGGTGCAGCACATGCCGGAGAAATTCACCGCCGCCTTCGCGGCGCGGCTCGACAGCGTATGCCAGGTGCGCGTCAAGGAGGCCGCCAACAACGACCGCGTGCTGCAAGGCCAGGTGCTGATCGCGCCCGGCGGCAAGCACATGCTGCTGCGTCGCACCGGCGCCCAATATTTTGTCGAGGTGGTCGACGGCCCGCTGGTCAACCGTCACCGGCCCTCGGTCGACGTGTTGTTCCGCTCCGCCGCGCGCGCGGCCGGCGCCAACGCGCTTGGCGTGATCATGACCGGCATGGGCGACGACGGCGCCGCCGGCCTGCTGGAGATGCTCAAGGCCGGCGCCCGCACCGTGGCGCAGGACGAGGCCAGCTGCGTGGTGTACGGCATGCCGAAGGAGGCGGTCAAGCGCGGCGGCGTCGAGAAGTCGGTGCCGCTGAACGCGATCTACCGCGAAATCCTGCAGCAGCTCTCCTACTGACATCATGCCCACGCCGCCGCTCGCCGCCGTCGATATGCCTGTCCCGCGCTGGACCGGGCGCCGCGTGCTGGTGGTGGAGGACAGCGTGGTGCAGCGCGGCTACCTGGTCGGCTTGCTGCGCCAGCTCGGCTTCGGCGAGATCATGGAGGCGGGCGACGGCAATGAAGCCTTGCAGGTGCTGGAGAACCTGCAGGGCGATCCGATGTTCCTGGTGCTGACCGACCTGGAGATGCCGGGCATGGACGGCATCGAGCTGACTTGCCAGCTGCGCGACCGGCGCCTGACGGAGAACCTGATCGTGGTCAGCGCGCGCGATCCGCGCCTGCTGGAGATCATCGAGAGCATGGGCTGCGAGGATGCCTCGATAGGCTTGCTCGGCACCCTGCTCAAGCCGGTGCAGCTGGAGCCGCTGACGCAGCTGCTGACGCGCGCCGGCCGGCGCTGCGGCGAGGCGCCGGCCGGGCCGCAGGCCGCGCCGGCGACGCTGGACGAACTGGCGCAGGCGCTGCAGCGCGGCGATTTCCTGCCGCACTTCCAGCCCAAGGTGGCGATGCACACCGGCCAGCTGAAAGGCGTGGAGGCGCTGGCGCGCTGGCAGCATCCGCAGCGCGGCGTGCTGGCGCCGGCCCATTTCATCGATGCGCTGGAGGGCTCGCCGCTGATGGCGGAGTTCACGCTGGCCATCGTGCGGCAGGTGCTGCGGCGCATGCTCGACTGGACCGCGGCCGGCCTGCCGCCGCTGACGGTGTCGGTCAACCTGTCGGCCGACAACCTGTCCGATCGCGCCTTCCTCGACCGTTTGACGGGGCTGGTGCTGGAATCCGGCGTGGCGCCGGCCGCGCTGGTGTGGGAGGTGACCGAGACCAGCGTGATGCGCCAGCTGTCGCAGTCGCTGACCAATATGGGGCGGCTGCGGCTGATGGGCTTCGGCCTGGCGATGGACGATTTCGGCATCGGCTATTCGTCGATGCAGCAGTTCGCCCGCTGCCCGTTCACGGAGCTCAAGATCGACCGCGCCTTCGTCAACGGCGCGTCGCAATGGCCGAACCGGCATGTGGTGCTGAAAAGCGCGCTGGAGCTGGGCCAGCGGCTGGGCGTGGCCACCGTGGCCGAGGGCGTGGAGACGGTGGAGGACTGGAAGCTGCTGCGCGACCTGGGTTGCGACATGGCGCAGGGCTATCTGCTGGCCAGGCCGATGCCGGCGGAGGATTTGGTGGGATGGATACGGCAGGACCGTAGGCGGTTGCGTGCATTGGCTGGCGATGAGTAGTTCAAAATAATATAGGGGAATCACCATGTTTTCGACTTTGACGGTTCGTAGCAAGATCTTGATTCTGCTGGGCGTGGCGGTGCTGGCGCTGCTGACGGTGATGACCATCGCCTTCCTGGGCTTGAAGAAGGAAGGCGAGATGCTCAACCAGATCGGCAAGAACCGCATGCCGTCGGTGCAGGCGCTGTTGCAGATCAACGAGGCGCAGACGGCGCTGCGCTCGTCGAGCCGCGCCATGGACGCGATGGCGCTGTACCCCGAGGAGGTCGACAGCATCAGCCACGAGATCAAGCGCAAGGCGGGCATCTGGACCGACATCGACAAGTACTGGAAGGCCTACGATGCGCTGCCGCAGGAAAGCGAGGAGGCTGCGGTGTGGAAGACCTTCGTCAAGCAGTGGGATACCTGGAAGGGACGCGATGCCGTCATCACCGACCTGGCCGGGCAGATCGTGCGTGCCGATGTGCCAAAGCGCAAAGAGCTGTTCATGGCTTTGCACAAGACGCTGCAGGACAACCGTCCCGCCTTCCACGACGTGGAGGAAAGTCTCGAAAAGCTGGTGACGCTCAACATCGGCTATGGCGAAAACGACGTCAAGGAGGCCGAGGCGGCGTCCGCGCGCGCGACCAACACCATGTATGTCAGCTCCGCCGTCGCGCTGGCGCTGCTGGTGGCCATCGGCCTGTTCATCCTGACCGGCATCCTGCGCCAGCTGGGCGGCGACCCGTCCTACGCGGCGCAGATCGTGCGCCAGGTGGCCGACGGCGATTTGAGCGCCGACGTGCAGCTCAAGGCCGGCGACAGCACCAGCCTGCTGGCGGCGATGAAGAGCATGATCGACAAGCTGTCGCAGGTGGTCGAGGAGGTCAACAGCGGCGCCGAGGCATTGGCCAGCGCCTCCGAGGAAGTGAGCGCCACCGCGCAATCGCTGTCGCAGGCCGCCAGCGAGCAGGCCGCCGGCACCGAGGAGACCAGCGCCTCGGTCGAGCAGATGACGGCGTCGATTTCGCAGAACACCGAGAACGCCAAGGTCACCGACGGCATCGCCAGCAAGGCGGCCAAGGAGGCCGCCGAGGGCGGCGAGGCGGTCAAGTCGACGGTGATCGCGATGCAGCAGATCGCCAAGAAGATCAGCATCATCGACGACATCGCCTACCAGACCAACCTGCTGGCGCTGAACGCGGCGATCGAGGCGGCGCGCGCCGGCGAGCATGGCAAGGGCTTCGCCGTGGTGGCGGCCGAGGTGCGCAAGCTGGCCGAGCGCAGCCAGGTGGCGGCGCAGGAGATCGAGCAGGTCGCCAGCAGCAGCGTGGAGCTGGCGGAGCGCGCCGGCCGCCTGCTCGACGAGATCGTGCCGAACATCCGCCGCACCTCCAACCTGGTGCAGGAGATCACGGCGGCGTCCGAGGAGCAGTCGGCCGGCGTCGGGCAGATCAATTCGGCCGTCACGCAGCTGAGCCAGACCACCCAGCAGAACGCCTCGAGCTCCGAGGAGCTGGCCGCCACCGCCGAGGAAATGAGCGGCCAGGCCGAGCAGCTGCAGCAGACCATGGCCTTCTTCAAGCTGGCCGGTTCGTCGCGGCCGCTGCGCACCGTGGCGCGCGCGCCGGCGGCCAAGTCCAAGCCCAAGTTCTCCCCAAGCCACGGCGGCGGACGCCAGGTGATGGCGATGGGCGAACCGGACGAATCGCATTTCGTGAAATTCTGAGCGGGAGCCGGCGATGAACACTGTGACCGAAAAACAGCAGCAGCTGGCGTCGGCGGCGCCGGCGCAGTTCCTCAGCTTCATGCTGGGGCAGGACATGTTCGCCATCGGCATCCTGGCGGTGCGCGAGATCCTCGAGTACGCCGGGGTGACGCCGGTGCCGCAGATGCCGCCGGCGATCAGCGGCGTGATCAACCTGCGCGGCACGGCGGTGCCGGTGCTGGACCTGGCGCTGCGGCTGGAGCGCACGCCGTCGCCGATCGGCAAGCGCACCTGCATCATCGTGGTGGAGGTGGACGGCGACGACGGCCCGTTCGTCATCGGCATCCTGGTCGACGCGGTCAACGCGGTGCTCGACATTCCGGCCGCCGACATCGAGCCGGCGCCCAGCTTCGGCGCGCAGGTGCGGGCCGAGTTGCTGCAGGGGATAGGCAAGGTCCAGGGCCGCTTCGTGCTGCTGCTCAATGTGCGGCACGTGGTGTCGGAGCAGGAGATCGCCGCGCTGGTTTCGTGAACACGGTTAGATTTGGTGAGAATCGGCCGGCAATAAAGGTTCACAATGGTCCGTGAACCCGCCCCGCAAATGGAGTAAACGCTCATGCTCAAACAGATGAAAATGGAGACCCGGCTGCACGCCGGTTTCGGCGCCATCGTGTTGCTGGTGATCCTGCTGGGCGTGATCGCCTTCGCCAGGCTGACGTCCTTGCATGATCATTGGCGCGATTTCGAGACCATCACGCTGGCGCGCAAGGACGCGGTGCTGGAGGGCGTGACGGCGCATGGCAACGCGGTGCACCACTTCAAGAACTACATCCTGCGCGGCGGCGACAACAACGCCAAGTTCCGCGCCGACCTGGCCGCGATCGACAAGCAGATGGCGGACTACCGCGCCGCCGGCGCGCTGGTTCCGGAAGAGCAGGTGCTGCTGGGCGAAGTCCTGGCTGGCACCAAGGCCTACGCCGACAGCATGACGCAGCTGGAGGCGATGCACGAGAAAGGCATGACCGCGCTGGAGATGGACAAGGCCATCAAGGGCGCCGACGAGGCCATCGCCGGCGCCTTCCGCAAGCTGCTCAAGGTGAACGACGCCGAGACCAGGCACGAATCGCAGGCCATGACCGACGTGACCACCTCGGCCAAGCAGATGATCCTGGCGGTCGACGTGGCCATCGCCGTCCTCGGCTGCGTACTGGCGGTGTGGCTGGCGCGCAGCCTGTCGGGCATCGTGCGCGAGGTGCAGGCGGTGGTGGCCAGCCTGGCCGGCGCCTCGCAGGAGGTCAGCGCCACGGCGCAGTCCTTGTCGCAGGCGTCGAGCGAGCAGGCGGCAGGCGTCGAGGAGACCAGCGCCTCGATCGAGCAGATGACGGCGTCGATCGCGCAGAACACCGAGAACGCCAAGATCACCGACGGCATCGCGACCCAGGCCGCCAGCGAGGCGGCGCGCGGCGGCGAGGTGGTCAAGGCGACGGCGGCGGCGATGAAGCAGATCGCCAGCAAGATCGGCATCATCGACGATATCGCGTATCAAACCAACCTGCTGGCGCTGAACGCGGCCATCGAGGCGGCGCGCGCGCACGAACACGGCAAGGGCTTCGCGGTGGTGGCGGCCGAGGTGCGCAAGCTGGCCGAACGCAGCCAGATCGCGGCGCAGGAGATCAGCAAGGTGGCGTCGGACAGCGTCGACCTGGCCGAGCAGGCCGGCGTGATGTTCGACGCGCTGGCGCCGAATATCCGCAAGACCTCGGACCTGGTGCAGGAGATCGCGGCGGCGTCGGAGGAGCAGAGTTCGGGCGTACGGCAGATCAACAGCGCGGTGGTCCAGCTGAGCCAGACCACGCAGATCAACGCGGCCAGCTCCGAGGAACTGGCGGCGACGTCGGAAGAGATGAGCGCCCAGGCCGAGCAGCTGGGGCGTTTGATGGCGGTGTTCAAGCAGTACGCGGTGGACGACGTCGGCTATGCGCCGCGCCGTCCGGCGACCCGCCCGGCGCGAACCCCGCGCCTGGCGCCGCAAGGCTCGCCGGACGAGCAGAAATTCACACGCTTCTAACCCCGCAGGGCCACAAAAGGGTCAGACCCCGTACGGGGTCTGACCCTGCGGGCGGCGCACCGGTTGGGGGTAAAGCTTACGGCTTGACGAACTTGAGCGTCATGCGGTCGCTCTCGCCGATGGCCTGGTACTTGGCGCGGTCCTCGTCCTTGTTGGTATAGGTCGGCGGCAGCGCCCACACGCCGCCCTTGTGGTCGGCGTTATCCTTCGGATTGGCGTTGACCTCCGACTTCGCGGCCAGCTTGAAGCCCGCCGCCTCGGCCAGGCCGATCACATACTTCTCCTGCATATAGCCGGTGCTGGCCTCCGCGTCCTGCGTCTTCGACGCCGGCAGGCGGTGCTCCTCGACACCGAGCACGCCGCCCGGCTTGAGCGCCGTGTAGATCGCGCCGAACAGCTCCTTCATCTTCTCCGGACCGGCCGGAATCCAGTTATGGATATTGCGGAACGTGACCACCATGTCGACCGTGCCGGCCGGCGCCAGCTCGTATTTGCGCGGCGGCGAGAACACGCCCAGCGCCACCTTGTTGTACACCTCCGGCTTGGCGTTCAGGCGCGCCATGAAGCGCTCCGCGCCCCTGCGCTCGTTCTCGTTCGGCGAGGCCAGGTCGTTGCCGGCGACGATCAGCTTGCCGTGGTCGCGCAGGTAGGGCGCCAGGATCTCGGTGTACCAGCCGCCGCCCGGCGCCAGCTCCACCACCGTCATGGTCGGCTTGATGCCGAAGAAGCTCAGCGTCTCGTACGGATGGCGATACACGTCGCGCTCCACGTTGGCCGGCGTGCGCGTCTTGGCGGCGACGGCCGCCTTGAGCGCATCGTCGGCGTGGGCGGCGCCGAACAGCATGGTGGAGGCAAGTACGGCCAGGGCGTATCGTTTCATGCACATCTCCTGAGAATTATTGGGTGACGCGATCATCGGTCAAGCCCGCCCGCAGGTCAAGCGAAACGGGCAGGCCGCACCCCGGCGGTGCGGCCTGCGCCCCGCGGACTGGCGCCGGCCGACGCGCGGACACTCGCCGGACACACTTCGGACACAGAAGCGGACACTTCGGACACTGAAACTAGTCGCTTGCACAACGCTTGCCGATGGCATACATTTTGCGTAAGCACATCCTTGATCCGTTGCTAATATATTGCTAAACCCAAAGAAACGACGACGGATATTCGGGCGGCTGGCCCACAACAATGCCTTACGTTTGGAGAGACGATGGAACGACGTGATTTCCTCAATATCAGTAGTCTGGCGCTGGGCACGATGCTGCTGCCCGCATTCGGCCGCGCGATCGCCGCGGAAGAACTGCTCAAGCCAGTCGCCCTGCAATTCAAGAAAATGCTGGCCGATACCGCGATGACGGCGGCCACCCAGGCCGGCGCGTCGTACTGCGACGTGCGCGTGGGCCGCTACCTGAACCAGTTCATCACCACCCGCGATCTGAACGTCGAGAACGTGACCAACACGGAATCGGCCGGCGTCGGCGTGCGCGTGATCTCGGGCGGCGCCTACGGCTTCGCCGCCACCAACGACATGACGCCGGACGGCGTGGCCGCGGCCGCGCGCCAGGCGGTCGCCATCGCCAAGGCCAACGCCAAGCTGCAGACCGAGCCCGTGATCCTGGCGCCGGTCAAGGGCGTCGGCGAAGTGTCGTGGGCCACGCCCATCGTCAAGGACTGGCGCACGGTGCCGATCAAGGACAAGGCCGAGCTGCTGATCGCCGCCAACAAGGCCGGCATGGAGGGCGGCGCCAGCTTCATGCAATCGCTGCTGTTCCAGGTCAACCAGCAGAAGTACTTCGCCTCCACCGACGGCTCCTACATCGACCAGGACATCCACCGCCTGTGGATGCCGTTCTTCGCCACCGCCGTCGACCAGAAGACCAACAAGTTCCGTTCGCGCCAGGGCCTGTCGGCGCCGGTCGGCATGGGCTACGAATACCTGGACGCGCGCCCCGAGCACAAGATCAAGGCCGCCGGCGGCGTGACCACGCTGTACACCAAATCGTATGACCTGATCGAGGACGCGCGCGCCGCCGGCAAGCAGGCCAAGGCCAAGCTGACCGCCAAGTCGGTCGAACCGGGCAAGTACGATCTGGTGCTGTCGCCGGAACACCTGTGGCTGACCATCCACGAATCGGTCGGCCACCCGACCGAGCTGGATCGCGTGCTGGGCTACGAGGCCAATTACGCCGGCACCAGCTTCGCCACGCTGGACAAGTGGCAGTCGAAGAAATTCAAGTACGGTTCGGACCTGGTCAACATCCTGGCCGACAAGACCACTCCGGGTTCGCTGGGCGCCGTCGGCTACGACGACGAGGGCGTCAAGTGCAAGAACTGGGACATCATCAAGGACGGCATCCTGGTCAACTACCAGGCCACGCGCGACCAGGCCCACATCATCGGCGAGAAGGAGTCGCACGGCTGCTCGTACGCGGACAACTGGGCCAACGTGCAGTTCCAGCGCATGCCCAACGTCTCGCTCAAGGCCGGCGCCAAGAAGCTGACGCCGGACGAAATGATCAAGGACGTCAAGAAGGGCATCTACATCGTCGGCGACGGCTCCTTCTCGATCGACCAGCAGCGCTACAACTTCCAGTTCGGCGGCCAGCTGTTCTACGAAATCAAGAACGGCAAGATCGGCCAGCAGCTCGAGGACGTGGCCTATCAATCCAACACCCAGGAATTCTGGAATGCCTGCGTCGGCATCTGCGACGAGCGCGATTGGCGCATGGGCGGTTCCTTCTTCGACGGCAAAGGCCAGCCGCCGCAGGTGTCCATCGTCTCGCACGGTGCATCCACGACGCGCTTCAACGGCATCAACGTCATCAACACGGCCCGCAAGATCGCCTAAGCCTGGAGAGAGAAGAATATGAAATTCCTGAGTCAAGAAGAGACCAAGCGCATTACCGACAAAGTGCTGTCCCTGTCCAAGGGCGACCAGTGCGAGGTGGCCATCAACGGCAGCCGCAAGGGCAATATCCGCTACGCGCGCAACGCCGTGTCGACCGCCGGCCTGATCGAAGATACGCAGCTGACCGTGTCGGTCGCTTTCGGCAAGAAGCAGGGCACGGCGCAGATCAATGAGTTCGACGACAAGTCGCTGGAAAAAGCCGTGCGCCGCGCGGAAGACCTGGCCCGCCTGGCGCCGGAAAACCCCGAGTTCATGCCGACGCCTGGCAAGCAGGAATACAAGGCCACCGAGACCTTCTTCCAGAAGACCGCCGACATCGATCCCGAATTCCGCGCGCAGGTCGCGGCCTACAGTATCGAGAACAGCAAGAAGAACAAGCTGGTGTCGGCGGGCTTCTTCACCGACAGCACGCAGTTCACCGCCATCGCCAATTCCAACGGCGTGTTCGGCTACCAGAAAGACACGGGCCTGGACTTCACCGTCACCGTGCGCACCGAGGACGGCCGAGGCTCCGGCTGGGCCAAGCGCAGCGTCGGCGATGTGAGCAAGTTCGACGCGCGCGCCGCATCCGACGTGGCGATCGAAAAGGCGCTGCGCTCGGTGGACGCCAAGGCGCTGGAGCCGGGCCGCTACACCGTGATCCTGGAGCCTGCCGCGACCTCCGACGTGCTGGCGTATATGTTCAACAGCTTCGGCGCGCGTTCGGCCGACGAGGGCCGCAGCTTCCTGTCGAAGAAGGGCGGCGGCAATCGCCTGGGCGAGAAGCTGTTCGACGAGCAGGTCAACGTCTGGGCCGACCCGTGGGACAAGGATGTCGCTGTGCTGCCGTGGGATAGCCAGACCATGCTGGCGCGCGAACGCCAGGACATCATCAAGGGCGGCAAGATCGCCAACCTGGACTACTCGCTGTTCTGGGCCAAGAAGCAGGGCAAGCGCGCCATCGGCACGCCGGGCAACATCATCATGGCCGGCACCAACAAGTCGACCGAGGAGCTGATCGCCAATACCAAGAAGGGCATCCTGGTGACCCGCACCTGGTACATCCGCATGGTCGATCCGCAGTCGGTGCTGCTGACCGGCTTGACCCGCGACGGCACTTTCTACATCGAGAACGGCAAGATCAAGCATCCGATCAAGAACTTCCGCTTCAACGAGAGCCCGGTGTCGATGCTGAACAATATCGACGAAATCGGCAAGCCGGAGATTTTGTCCGGCGACGAGTCGCAGTTCCAGCTGCTGATTCCGGCGATGAAGGTGCGCGACTTTAACTTCACGTCGCTGTCGGACGCGGTGTAAAGCCACAGGGGCCGGGCGGTATCGCTGGCCCCGTTTTATTTTTTCAGGAGTTATTGTGGAACGTCGTTCATTTCTCAAAATAGGCGCAGCCGCCGGCGGCAGCATCTTGATCCCGGTTTTCGGCAACGCCATCGCGGCCGAAGAGCTGCTCAACCCCATGGCCGTGCAGTTCAAGAAATCGCTGGCCGACGCCGCGATGAACGCCGCCACCAAGGCCGGCGCCTCGTATTGCGACGTGCGCATCGGCCGCTATCTGAACCAGTTCATCACCACGCGCGACCTGAACGTGGAAAACATCGTCAACACCGAATCCTCCGGCGTCGGCGTGCGCGTCATCGCCAACGGCGCCTACGGCTTCTGCTCGACCAACGTCATGACGCTGGACTCGGTGGCGGACGCCGCGCGCCAGGCGGTCGCCATCGCGCGCGCCAATGCCAAGCTGCAGATCGAGCCGGTGGTGCTGGCACCCGTCAAGGGCGTCGGCGAAGTGGCATGGGCCACGCCGTTCAAGAAGGACTGGCGCACCGTCGCCATCAAGGACAAGGCGGAGATGCTGCTGGCCGCGAACAAGGCCGGCCTGGATGCGGGCGCCAGCTTCATGGCGTCCAACCTGTTCCAGGTCAACCAGCAGAAGTACTTCGCCTCCACCGACGGCTCCTACATCGACCAGGACATCCACCGTCTGTGGTCGCCGTTGACAGCGACCGCCGTCGACAAGACCACCAACCGCTTCCGCACCCGCGACGGTTTGTCGTCGCCGGTCAGCATGGGCTACGAATTCTTCGATGCGAAAACGGAGAACAAGATCAAGGCCGCCGGCGGCGTCACCACGTTGTACAAGGGCGCTTACGACATCATCGAGGACGCCCGCACCGCCGGCCGCCAGGCGCGCGAGAAGCTGACCGCGAAGTCGGTCGAACCGGGCAAGTACGATCTGGTGCTGTCGCCGGAACACCTGTTCCTGACCATCCACGAATCGGTCGGCCACGCCACCGAACTGGATCGCGTGCTGGGCTACGAAGCCAATTACGCCGGCACCAGCTTCGCCACGCTGGACAAGTGGCAGTCGAAGAAATTCAAGTACGGCTCCGACATCGTCAACTTCGTTGCCGACAAGACCACCCCGGGTTCACTGGGCTGCGTCGGCTACGACGACGAGGGCGTGGCGTCTAAGCGCTGGGACATCATCAAGGACGGCATCCTGGTCAATTACCAGGCCACGCGCGACCAGGCCGCCGTCATCGGCGAGAAGGAATCGCACGGCTGCTCGTATGCGGACAGCTGGAGCAGCGTGCAGTTCCAGCGCATGCCGAACGTCTCGCTGGCCGCCGGCAAGAAGCCGCTGACGCCGGACGAAATGGTCAAGGACGTCAAGAAGGGTATCTACATCCTGGGTCGCGGTTCGTTCTCGATCGACCAGCAGCGCTACAACTTCCAGTTCGGCGGCCAGCTGTACTTCGAGATCAAGAACGGCAAGATCACCAACCAGCTGGAGGACGTGGCCTACCAGTCCAACACGCAGGAATTCTGGAACGCCTGCACGGCGCTGTGCGATGAACGCGACTGGCGCATGGGCGGCTCCTTCTTCGACGGCAAAGGCCAGCCTAGCCAGGTCAGCGCCGTTTCGCACGGCTCGCCGACGACCCGCTTCAACGGCGTCAACGTGATCAACACCGCCCGCAAGATTGGATAAACAATGAAGATGCTGAACCAGGAAGAAGCAAAACGCATTTGCGACAAGGTGATGGCCTTGTCCAAGGCTGACGAATGCCGCGTGCAGATCAGCGGCAGCCGTAACGGCAATATCCGCTACGCGCGCAACGCGGTGTCGACGGCGGGCCTGATCGAGAATACGCAGCTGACCGTCAGCGTCGCCTTCGGCAAGCGCCAGGGCACGGCGTCGATCAATGAGTTCGACGACAAGTCGCTGGAAAAAGCCGTGCGCCGCGCCGAGGACGTGGCGCGCTTGGCGCCGGAGAACCCGGAGTTCCAGCCGGCGATCAAGCAGCAGGCGTACAAGGCGTCGGCCACCTACAGCGAGGCCACAGCCGCCATCGATCCCGAGTACCGCGCCGAAGTGGCCGCCGTCAGCATCAACTCCGCGCGCAAGAAGGGACTGGTGGCTGCGGGCTTCTTCAGCGATACCACCGGTTTCGAGACGGTGGCCAATTCAAACGGCGTGTTCGGCTACCAGACCTTGAGCAACCTGGGCTTCACCGTGACCACGCGCACCGAGGACGGTCGCGGCTCCGGCTGGGTCACCCGCTCCGCCAACGATGCGAAGAAGTTCGACGCGCGCGAAGCGTCCGAGATCGCAATCGAGAAGGCGCTGAAATCGGTGGAGGCCAAGGCGCTGGAGCCGGGCCGCTACACGGTGATCCTGGAGCCGGCGGCGACGTCGGAAATCATCGGCCGCATGTTCGGCGCCTTCGATGCGCGCCAGGCCGACGAGGGCCGCAGCTTCCTGTCGAAGAAGGGCGGCGGCAATCGCCTGGGCGAGAAGCTGTTCGACGAACAGGTCAACGTCTGGGCCGATCCGTGGGACAAGGACGTGCCGGTGCTGGGCTGGGACAACCAGTCGATGCTGGCGCGCGAGCGCACCGACGTGATCAAGAACGGCAAGATCGAATCGCTGGACTACACCCGCTACTGGGCGGAGAAGCAGGGCAAGCGCGCCTTTGGCCGTCACGGCAATATGATCATGTCTGGCGGCGGCAAGTCGACCGAGGAGCTGATCGCCTCGACCAAGAAGGGCATCCTGGTGACGCGCACCTGGTATATCCGCATGGTCGATCCGCAATCGCTGCTGCTGACCGGCCTGACGCGCGACGGCACCTTCTACATCGAGAACGGCAAGATCAAGCACCCAGTGAAGAACTTCCGCTTCAACGAAAGCCCGGTGACGATGCTGAACAATATCGATGAACTGGGCAAACCGGTCGTCATCGGCGGCGACGAAGTGCGCTTCCAGATGCTGATCCCGCCGATGAAGGTGCGCGACTTTAACTTCACGTCGCTGTCGGACGCGGTGTAGCGGTGGCTTCATACGATTTCTATTTCACTCGCCTGACTTACGAGTCGGGCGATTGGGATGTCGATGTGCGCATGCCGAGCAATGTGCTCAATTCGCTGGTCGAGTACACGACCTTGCGGGTCGATCCGGTCGAGCGCATCGTCGCGCTGTCCGATCCGAAGATGCTGGAGGCGCCGTTCTGTTATTTCGCCGGCCACAAGCTGGTGCAGTTCACGGCGGCCGAGCGCAAGAACCTGGAGCGCTACATCAAAGGCGGCGGCTTCCTGTTCGTGGACGACTGCAACCACGACATCGACGGCCTGTTCGCGAAATCGTTCGAGGCCGAAATCGGCCGTATCTTCGGAACCAAGGCGCTGCACAAGATCCCGAACAACCATCCGGTGTATTCCAGCTTCTTCAAGTTCGACGGGCCGCCGAATACGGCGGTGGAGCTGAACGGCTGGGGCGACGATCTGGTGCACGACTACCTGAAGGCGGTGGAAGTCGGCGGCCGCGTGCGGCTTTTGTACAGCAACAAGGACTACGGCTGCGAGTGGGATTACGACTTCCGCAACAAGCGGTTCCTCGTCATCGACAACACCCGCTTTGCGGTCAATATCATTCAATATGCGTTGGGAGCCTGATCTTGGATAGTGCAATCGCCTGGAGCGAAAATGAAATCGGCGCGCTGAGCGCCAAGGTGGCGGCGCTGAAGGCAAGCATGTCGAAGGTGATCATCGGCCAGGAAAACGTGATCGATTCGCTGATCATCTGTTTGCTGGCCGGCGGCCACGCGCTGGTGGAAGGCGTGCCGGGGCTGGGCAAGACGCTGCTGGTCAAGTCCTTGTCGCAGGCCACGGAGCTGGATTTTCATCGCGTGCAGTTCACGCCGGACCTGATGCCGTCGGATATCGTCGGCACCGAGATCCTGGAAGAGGATCATGCGACGCGCAAGCGCGAGTTCCGCTTCCAGCAAGGGCCGGTGTTCACGCAGGTGCTGCTGGCCGACGAGATCAACCGCGCGCCGCCGAAGACGCAGTCCGCCCTGCTGGAGGCGATGCAGGAACGCAGCGTCACCTTTGCGGGACAGACGCACAAGCTGCCCAAGCCATTCTTCGTGCTGGCGACGCAGAATCCGATCGAGCAGGCGGGCACGTATCCGCTGCCGGAGGCGCAGCTGGACCGCTTCCTGCTGCGCATCGACGTGGTCTATCCGACCGAGGAAGAGGAAATCGCGATGGTCTCCGCCACCACGCACGCCGGCTTGAAGGATGCGGAGCCGGTGATGGACGTGGCGACCCTGCTGCGCCTGCAGCAGCTGGTGCGCGACATCGATATCGGCGATCACCTGCTGGCGTATGCGACGCGGCTGGTGCGCGCCACGCGCCCGGCGCTGACGACGGTGCCGGCGGTGAAGAAACATGTGGGCTGGGGCGCCGGTCCGCGCGCGGGGCAGGCGCTGGTGCTGGCCTCCAAGGCGCGCGCATTGATGCACAACCGCCTGGCCGTCACGCGCGAGGACATCGGCGAGATGCTGCTGCCGGTGCTGGCGCATCGCGTAATCCGCAACTTCGAAGCGGAAGCGGACGGCGTCGCCATCGCCGACATCCTGCTGGCGCTGCGCGAGCATATCCGTCCAGAATAATGCAGGTATCCGAGAAGGCGGCGGCGACGGCCGCCATGACCGCGATGATGGCGCAGACCAAGGATCTGGAGCTGGTGATCCGTCACGTGCTGGCGGGGCTGGGCCACGGTCTGCACGCGGGCCGCGAGCGCGGCGCCGGCGTTGAGTTCTCCGAGTACCGTGCCTACGCGCCGGGCGACGAGTGGCGCCGCGTCGACTGGAAGCTGCTGGCGCGCGCCGACCGCTACTTCGTCCGCGAAGCGGAGCGCGACAGCCACGTCGCCACCTGGCTATGGCTGGACGCGACCGCGTCGATGGCGGAGCCTAGCCGTGAAATCAACGGCATCGACAAGCTCTGGTTCGCCCGCACCGCGCTGGCCTGCGTGGCGGCGATCGCGCAGCGGCAGGGCGATGCCTTCGGACTGGTGGTGTGCAGCGGTGGCAAAGTCGAGTTCACGCAAGCTTCGCGCGGTCCGCGCCAGTTGCAGCGCGTGCTGGCGCAACTGGCCAAGGCCAAGCCGGAAGGCGTGCTGCCAAGCGCCGAGGTGCTGAAAGCGAACCTGCATTTCGCCCGCTCGCCAAGCCTGATCTTCGCCGCCAGCGATTTCCTCGACTGGCCGTCGCCGCTGAGCGAAGCCCTGCTACGCCTGCGCAATCTGCGCCATGACGTTCGCTTGCTGACGCTGCGCACGCAGGCCGAGGTGGACGCCACGTTCAAATCCGGCTCCGGGTACCGCGATCCGGAATTGAACGACGGCCTGCACCGCATGAGCAACGCCGACCGCGAAAGCTACAAGCAGCAAAGCCGCGCGCACTTCGACAGCGTGGCGACCAGCTGCCGTCAAAACAATATCGTGCAGTACGAAGCGCGCATCGAGCAACCGCTGCACGCGGTGCTGCGCAGCTGGCTGCAACTGGCGGGAGCGCGCGCGAGATGATGTTGAGCTCCTACCCATTCTGGTGGCTTGCGCTGCCGGTGCTGCTGCTGCCGATCTGGTGGCACCGCCAGAAACGCCAGCGCCTGAAGGCCGAACCGCTTGCGACCGCGCGCTTCCTGCCGTCCGCCGCGCCGGAGCAGTTGCGCATCTGGCGCTGGCGCGACCGCATCCTGCTGCTGGTGCGCTGCCTGCTGCTGGTGACGCTGATCGCCTGGCTGGCCGCGGTCGTCTTCCCCTGGCGCGGCGACACCGTGCTGCTCGACGCTGACGCCGACAAGACGTGGGCCGAACAGCAAATCACCGCCGCCGGCATGACAGCCGCATCACGCATCGCGCTACCCGCCGGCGCGCTGCAATGGCTGCGCCAGCACGAACGCGATTGGCGTGCGACCGCAAAGCTGCTGATCGTCGCCCGCGCTGATCAAATCGCGATGCCGGCGCGCATACCGCAATTCAGCCATCAAGTAGAACTGCGCACGACGCCGGCCGCCGCGCAAGCCGCCGCCACGCCAACCGAGCATCGCATCACAGTGGCCGCCGCGCCGGAGGGGGCGGCGGCCTGGCAATCACTCTTTGCCGCCTTCGACCGCGCCGGAGATGGCGTCCGCCGCTACAAGCTCGCCGCCACGCCGACGTCCGGCGCGGAGCTGATCGTCTGGGACACGCCCAACGCGGTACCACCGGCCGACTGGCGCGCCGCTCACTGGTGGATTGCTCCCGCATCTGCCGCCGCCTTCCCCGAACTGGCCAAAGCCTCAACGCTGACGGTCAACGGCATGGCGCTGAAATACGCCGACAGCCCGCGTGGCCGCCTGTGGACCTCGGACGCCTTCCCGCCGCGCGACGCCGACAGCGCCCGCGCGCTCTACGACGCCTGGCAGCTGCTGCAAGCCGCCCCCGCGCCAGCCTATCCGGCGCCGTCGCAATCCTTCGCCGCCGCACGCAGCGCCCTGCCGCCGATCACCGACGCCAAGCCCGCCACCTGGCTCATGCTCGCCCTGCTAGCGCTCTTCATCATCGAACGGACCTTGACTCATGCCCGGCGAAACTGACCACCTGCGCGGCCGTCTATCGAGCGCGGTAATGCGTCGCCGCACTCCGCAATGGCTCGCCGCCCTGGCCCCGCTGGCCATCGCCGCAGCCACGCTGCCGGCCGCACGCATACCCGCACTGGCGGCAATCACCCTGTGGGCGATCTGGCTGGCGACCGACATCCTCCAATGGCGCAAGCGCATCGACGCCCAATGGACCTCATGGCTGAACGCCGCCATCCCCGCGCTGGAAGACAGCAGTACGTTACTGGCCGCCGACGCAGCGACGCCGATCGCCAAACTCCAGCAACAACGCCTGCAAGCCCGCCTCGCCAGCGTGCTGACAGCCGACGACTACCGCGACATCGCCCGCACCCGCGTGCGTTGGAGCGTGCTGCCGATCGCCCTCAGCATCATGGCCGCCGGCGCCGCATGGAGCTACCACGGCAAGCAAGCCGCCAGCCCGCCGCCGGCCGCCGCAGCGCAAACCAATAAAGCCATCATCGACGGCGAAGTCTACCTGCGCGTCGCTCCGCCAGGCTACACCGGCGTCCCGGCCTTCGAGACCGGTGCGCGCGACATCCAGGTGCCGCAATTCTCCGAAGTACGCTGGTGCGTCCGCAACCCAAGCGGCCCGCAGCCGACAGTCGAACTGGGTGACGGCCAAACGCTCACCATCGGCAAGGACTGCGCCACCCGCAAAGTGGAAGAATCGCTGTTCTGGCGCGCGCGCGGCACGTCCGGCACGCGCTACAACATCCGCGTCACGCCGGACCAGGCGCCGCAAGTCACGATCGTCGAGCCGACCGAATTGATCTACCTGATGCGCAAGGATGCGAAGACGGTACAACTCTCCGTCGACGCTCGCGACGACTACGCCATCGTCCGCGCCAGCCTGCACATGACGCTCGCGCGCGGCAGCGGCGAGAACGTCCGCTTCACCGACCGCGAAGTCCCGCTGCCGCAAGCGACCGATCCGAAAAGCCGCAACTGGAAAAAACAATGGACGCTGGCGGAACTGGGCATGGAGCCGGGCGATGAGCTGTATTTCTTCGTGCGCGCCACCGACAACGCGCCGGAAAATCCACACACCACGCAATCGCCGACCTACACGCTGCGCCTGCCCGGTCCCGAAGCCGAAAGCCTGGACTCGACTGCCTTGCCGTCGATGGTCAAGCCGGAAAACCTGCGCAGCCAGCGCCAGATCATCATCGACACCGAGCAGCTGTTGGCGGACCTGCAGGCGCATCCCAACATGCCGGCCGCCACGCTGCGCTCGCGCAGCGAAGGCATTGCCGCCGACCAGGCCGGGCTGCGGCTGCGCTACGGCCAGTTCCTCGGCGAGGAATCGAGCCTGTTTGGCGACGAGCATGAACACGAAGAGCACCACGGCGGCGGCGAAAAGCAGGGCGGCGAAATCGCGGTCATGAAAGAATTCGGCCACGCACACGATCAGGAAGACAACGCCACCATCTTCGATCCGCAAACCAAGGCGGTGCTGAAGCGGGCCCTATCGGCGATGTGGGACGCGGAGAAATCGCTGCGCGCCGTCGCGCCCAAGGCCGCGCTGCCGCCCGAGTACAAGGCGCTGGACGCGATCAAGGAACTGCAGGCGGCCGAGCGCGTCTACCTGCACCGCACCGCCTTCGTGCCGCCGGCGCTGAAGGAAGAGAAACGCATGAGCGGCGACATCGTCGGCGCGATGAGCTACAAGCGCGCGCAAGGCGCGGCCAGCGAAAGCGTGCCGGCCGAGGTGCGCGAGCTGGTGCAGTCCTTGTCGCAGGACGGCGCGTTGCCCGCCCTGTGGAGCAAATCGGCGCGCGACGCCATCGGCGCCCGCATCGCCAACCAGGAACAGAAACTCAGCGCCCAGCGCGCGGTGCAGGATGTTCTGGACGGCTGCGTCGCCTGTCGCGGCGAGCTGCGCGCGTGGTTGCGCGGCACGCTGACCGATGCGCCGGTGCTGCTGCAGGCGCGGCCTGTTGCGGATAGTCCGTTCCGCCAGGCCTGGAGCGGGAAGGAGCAAGCCAAATGATGATGTCCACGGATTTTGCGGCGCTCGCGCCACCGCTGGCCGCCTTGGCCGCAGGCGTGGTGAGCGCCGCGCTGTATGGTCGCAAGCGCAAATGGATCAACGCCGTGCTGGCCGGCGTGGCCGGCGTCGCGCTTGCGCTGGCGATCGCCGATCTGAGGCAACCGGCCGCCGGCGCCGACGCGCTGGCCATCGACACCGGTCCGGCAGGACAGATCAGTGACGCCGACCGGCTGGCGATCCAGCGTGCCACCGCCATCGCCCTGAACGGCGACGGCTTGCGCGAAGCCGAATGGCGCGACCTGCCCGCACGCCCGCTGCAATGGAAGCCCGCTGCCGCAGACCTGCTGTGGCTCGACTTCCCGCGCACGATGTCGCTGGGCCGCATCTTCACGCTGACGGTGCGGCGCTCGCCTTCGCAAGCAGGCTGGCGCCTGCAGCTGCTGGCCGAGAACAAGCAAGTACTTGCGGATTCCGGCGCGGCCGCGCCGGCAGCGCAGCTCTCCGTGCAATGGCTTCCGCCGGTCGCCGAGAACATGGTGCTGCAAGCCCGCCTGCTCGACGCCGCCGGCAAGACCATCGCCCAAGGCCCTATCCCGTTGCAGGTCAAGGATGCGATCCCGCTGCAAATACAGGGCCGCTTCGACGCGCCATCGTTCGACGCCCGCGCGCTGAACCAGCTGCTGTCCGACGGCAGCGCGATCATGGACTGGAGCGTCACGCTCGGCAAAGCCATCGCCCGCAGCGAAACCGCGCGCGCGCCGCTGACCGCACCGAACGCGATGTTCGTCGATGCCGCCTACGTCGAGCACCTGTCGCCGTCCGCCCGCGCCGCGCTGCTGGCGCAAACGGGGCAGGGCGTTCCGCTGGTGATCCTGGGCGGTAATGCCGCCGACGCGCCGCTCTGGCAGCGCGAATTCGGCCTGCCGCTGCACCCGCAATCGCCAACGACGGAAAAGGAAGATGCGCGCCAGTTCACCGTAGCCGGCACCGCGCTGACGATGCCGCCCGCCACGCTGAACCCGTCCGACAAAGTCGCCGAACCTTGGTCCGTGCTGGCGCGCGACGGAAAGAAGCAGCCGTGGCTCTGGCAGCGCGATCTGCGCCAGGGCCGCGTAATCTGGATCGGCGTATCGGACTGGCACCGCTACGCGATCAGCGCGCCGCAAGCCTTGACGCTTTGGTGGCAAGCGGCGATGGACAAGATCGCGCTGGCCAGCGTGCAGAAAACCAGCTGGCAGCTGCCGGACCCGATGCCGCTGCCCGGCCTGCGCAGCGAGCTATGCGCGCAGGGGGCGAAGCCCGGCACCGCGCTGCAGGTGGAAGGCTTCGCCGACCTGCGCCTGCAAACCCGCACCGACAAGGCGGACGCCGTCTGCGCCGCACTCTGGCTGCAGAAATCGGGCTGGCTGAAATTCAACAGCATCGGCGTGGCCGAACCAGGCCTGGAATATGTCTACGCAGCCAAAGACTGGCCCGCATGGCAGAAAGCCCTGCGCCGCGACGCCACCGCGCAATACGCGGCACGCGCGCTGCCCGCCGGTGCAGGTGCTGGTGCCGGCAGCGAACCGGCGAGTCGCGTCGTGCCGGCCGCGCCGTTCGCAGTGCTGTTCGCGCTATGCATGCTTGGGCTTTGGTGGCGGGAGCAGCGCCAGCCTGCATAGGCGCCGCATCGCCGTCAAGGCGCCGGTGTATCCTGTGCGCCGCCATGCTCTTTCAGATATTTGGCGGCGTCGGCGTTCTTAGGGTCCAGTTCAAGCGCTCGGCGGTAGTTTTTCACCGCGTCCTGCGTCTGCCCGATCTTGGCCTGCATGTCCGCCAGGCCGTCGTACATGAAGCCCAGGTCCGGATTCAAGTGCGCGCCGAGACGGAAAATTTCACGGGCTTGCTCCAGGCGATTAAGCCGGAACAGCTGCGCTCCCCAACCAGAGATTTCATTCGGATCGAGTTTGAATGCCGCATCCTGCGCGGTGAATTGATCGTAGACGGGGATCGCCTTGTCGAAACCTTCGGCGGCCAGGCGCTGGACCAGATTTTCCAGCGTCGCCGGCACGATGTCTTTTTTGCGGCGGATGTCGGTGTAGATCATGTGCGGCGGCGCCTTGTTCGCCACCGGCGTGTTGTTGACGAAGGCCAGACCTGCGGCATCGTCTTTCAGATAGGCGTCGAGGAAGTGGCGGGTATAGCGCGCGGCCCAGCTGTGCGCCAGCGAGAGCTCGTCACGGGAAAATTCGCCGAGCTCCGCGTCCTGTTGCATGCGCAAGCTATACGAGGAAAAATCCGCGTGCTTCATTGGCAGCAGCGACACGATGTACACGTCGGAGTACTTCATCTGGTTCATGAACGAATAGTGCGTCCTGGTGTCGCTGCTGTTCAGCAGTTCGACCGTTTTCGGGCGCGCGCCGACATACAGCAGCGGCACCGCGAGCCGCGTCGGCGTCACGTACCTGGCCGCCTCCTTGCCGCCGTCTACGAATTGCGCGTAGGAGCGCAGCGACCTGTCCAGGCTGACCAGCGCCTTGATACGCTCGTCCTTCGCGGCGGCGTCATCGAGCGCGTGTGCGCGCCCAGCGAGGCGCTGGACAAGACGATATAGCCCTGGCTGGCGAGGTATTCGCACAAGTCGGCATTTTCGATGGCAGTGCGGAATAGCTCGGCGCGTAGATCACGACCGGGAATTTGCCGTTCTCCGCGCGCGCATCGCGCACTGCCTGCATGGGGCGGGCGATGTCACGCAGAAGCGCTTCGCGGCGCGTGCCGGCATTGCCGTCGATGCGGCTGTCCGTCATTTTCTTGATGTCGGCCGCGTTGCGTGTGAACTCATCCTCGCTGGCCATCGTCTCCAGATATTGGAGATAGCTGACAGGCTGGCCGCCGCGCGCCGCCGGATACCACACCACGGTTTGTATCGGGCGGCTACGCTCGCCCTCAAGTGGCGTATCACTGCCGTATCTATCCTGGAAATTGACTGTTATCCGGTTAACAGATAACCTCTTTCCATGGCAATTCAATCCTTCGCGTGCAGAGAAACACAATCCCTGTTCACAACGGGTAAGAGTCGCCGATTCCGCAACATCAAGAGCGTAGCCGAACGTAAGCTTGCTCAGCTTGATGCTGCGCCTTCGGTGAACTTTATGAAAGTCCCTCCCGGGAATGACCTGAAGGAGTACGAAGGAGCATGGCATGTCAGGATCAATGACCAGTGGCGTCTGAGTTTCAAGTGGGGCGAGAGCGGGCCCTACGATGTGCTGATTGAAGACCCGCACTGAGTAATCGGCATGGTAAAAAGAAACGGAGTTCATTATGGTTAAAAATGGTATGCGCCCTGTCCACCCCGGCGAGGTTCTGCTGGAGGACTACATCAAACCCATGGGGGTCAGTATTCGTGCTGTGGCGTTGGCGTTGCATGTTCCTTATTCGCGCCTCAGCGAAATAACGAAAGGCGAGCGCGGTGTGAGCGCCGACACCGCCCTTCGTTTGGAACGCTATTTTGGTAGCGAAGCGCAAGGTTGGTTAAACCTCCAAAGCGCGTACGACCTTCGCGTTGCCGAAATCGCGGCGGGCAAGGCGATCGCCAAGGCGATTACCCCGCTCGCCGCCTGACTTCTCTCTGCGGTTATTCCTGCCAGCGCTTGACGTAGTCCGGCGCTTCGATGGAGCAGGCGGGGGCGGTGATTGGCGCCGTTCGCACGCGGGCGAAGGGGAGTACGCCTGCCCATGCCGGCCAGCTCAGGTCTTCCTCGTCGTCGTTGGGGGCGCCGGTGCGCATCTTGCAGGCTGCTTCTTCTAAGCCGATGCGCATCACCGTGGTCGCGGCGTACTCCTTGTCGGAGCCGGGGCGCACGTCGGCCTGGCGGCCCGGCACCAGCTTCTCCATGAACGTCTCCATCGCGTGCCGCGCCGCGTCGCCTTCCACCAGCTCGAAGCGGCCGTAGATCATCGCCGAGCGGTAGTTCATCGAATGGCTGAACGCCGACCGCGCCATCACCAGGCCGTCCAGATGCGTGATGGTCACGCAGCTATCCCGCTCCATCAGGCGCTTCAGCATGCGGCTGCCGTTGGAGCCGTGGATGTACAGGTGATCGCCGTCGCGCCAGCAGGCGGTCGGGATGCAGTGCGTCCCGTGGTCGTCGCTGAAGGCGATGTGGCACAGATAAGCGTCGTCGATGATCGCGTGCAGCGTGGCGGCATCGTAGTGCGCGTTGGTGGCGACGCGGCGCACGCGGGTGCGGATGCTTGGTGCCTGGTGAGGCAAGGTAGCTGGTTCGGTCATGATCTCCATCCAAAAAGGTTGAAGCCACAATATAATTAGTTGCTGGCTCCTTCAACAGGTCCAGTCATGACCTATTTTATGGAGCCACGAATGGACCTCGCCTTGCTGATCTCCGGCTACATCGCGCAAAACAGCCATCGCGGCTGGCCGCGCCAGCGCCTGCTGCACGAATGTCTGCGTGCCGCGATCCGCGACGGCACGCTGGCGGCGGGTACGCGCTTGTCCGCCTCGCGCGCGCTGGCCGAGGAATTGGGCGTAGCCCGCAACACCGTGCTGTATGCCTACGAACAGCTGGCCAGCGAAGGCTTCGTCAGCACCGACCGGCGCGGCACCGTGGTCGCGGCGCTGGCCGCAGTGCGAAGCGGTCGGCCGACGCGACGTGTGTCGACCGTGCCGCAGCCCGGCCTGTCGCAGCGCGCGCAATCGCTGCGGCCCGTGCCCGGACCGGCCGACCGCATGGGCGCCTTCGTGCCCGGCTTGCCGGCGCTGGACCAGTTCCCGCTGACGCTGTGGCGCCGCATGCTGGAGCGCGCGCTGCGCGCCATGACGGTGCCCCAGCTGAACTATGGCGACCAGGCCGGCGAGCCGCTGCTGCGCGCCGCCATCGCCGACCATCTGCGCGCCGCGCGCGGCGTGGTCTGCGACGCCAGCCAGGTGTTCATCACCGACGGTTCGCAGAGCAGCCTCGATCTGTGCGTGCAGGCGCTGGCCGACGCCGGCGACACCATCTGGATCGAGAACCCCGGCTACGGCGGCGCGCTGGCCGCGTCGCGCGCGGCGGGGCTGGTGGTGGCAGGCATCGATGTCGACGACGACGGCATCGCACCCACAGAACAGGACTGGCTGCTGCGGCCACCACGGCTGATCTACACCACGCCGTCGCACCAGTATCCGGTCGGCAGCGTGCTCAGTTTGCGCCGCCGCCTGGCGCTGATCGAAGCCGCGCGCGGCGTCGGCGCGCTGATCATCGAGGACGACTACGACAGCGAATTCCGCCATGACGGCGCGCCGCTGTCGGCGATGCAGGGCCTGTCGCCGGACGCGCCGGTGGCCTACCTGGGCACCTTCAGCAAGACCATGTTCCCGTCGCTGCGGCTCGGCTTCGTGGTGGTGCCGGCGCTGCTGGCCGAGCCGTTCGCGCGGATGCGCGCGCAGTCGTTCGCGCGAGGGCGCGTGGCCGAACAGCTGGCGCTGGCCGAGTTCCTGCGCAGCGGCCAGTTCGCGCTGCATCTGCGGCGCATGCGACGGCTCTATCGGCAGCGGCGCGACGCGCTGGTGGCGGCATTGGAAAAGCATATGGGATCGGTGGCGACGGTGCATGGCGCCTCGGCCGGCATGCACCTGTCGCTGCGCTTCAACGATGTGCGCATCGACGATGTGGCGGTGTCGCAGCAGGCGCAGGAACACGGCATCGCCGTCAACGCCTTGAGCCGGCATGACACGCAGGGGGATTCGGGCTGGAAGGGACTGATGCTCGGCTACGCACAAGTGCCGGCCGAGCAGATGGAGGGATTGGTCAAACAGCTGGCGGCGGTGGTGCACCTTGCGGCTTACGCCGCCAGCCCTTCAAGCCTTAAAACGCCGTATCGACGCGGACGTACATCGAGCGGCCGTTGACGCCGATCGGGCAGGTTTCCCAGCAACGGGTGAAGCCCAGTTTCGGGAAGTCGCCGCCGTTGGTCCACTCCGACGGCAGCTGATCGAACAGGTTGTTCACGCCGACGCTGAGGAAGGTGCGCTTGCTGAAGCCATAGCGTACCGACGCATCGACCAGCCAGCGCGCATCCCACTTCTGCAGGGGGCTGAAGTTTTCCGCTTCCACTTCACCGTAGTAGTTGGCGCGGGTGTTGACGTTCCACGGGCCAGCCGTGTAGTCGGCCGCCACCACGTGGTGCTTGCGCGGCTGGCCGTGTTCGATCAGCGTCACCTGCGATTTGTCGAACAGCTTCTCGCCGCTCAGCACCGTCGACGTCGAGTGGCGCTTGGTCACTTCGGTCTTGTTGAAGCCAAGCTGGCCCGACAGCACCAGCGTCGATGCGTCGAACTTGGAGCTGTGCTCCGCAACGATGTCCAGGCCACGGGTGCGGGTGTCGACCGCATTTGTGAAGAACTGCGCCTGGCCCACGCCCAGCGGTTTGAGGATGTTGGCGATCGGGCCGCCGCCGGCTTCCGGTGCGATCTCGCTGGAGAAGACGATGCGGTCCTTGATCTTGATCTGGTACAGGTCGGCCGTCAGCGACATGTTCTTCGCCGGACGGAATACCGCGCCGATGCTGCCGTTGGTCGAGGTTTCCTCCTTCAGCGGAGCGATGCCGAAGGCCTGGGTCACGGCGCTGCCCTGGCGCGCGGTCAGCGTCTCGGTCAGCACGCCGTTATTCAGGTTGGTCGACACGGAGCTGTAGAACTCCTGCTGCACGCTCGGCGCGCGGAAGCCGGTCGACAGGCTGCCGCGGAAGCCGATCTGCTTGGTCGGGTCCCAGCGGGCGCTCAGCTTGCCGGTGACGGTGCTGCCGAAGTCCGAGTATTTTTCATAGCGCACGGCGCCGGCCAGCGTCAGGTTGTCGACCGGCTTGTGCTCGGCGTCGAGGAAGAAGGCGATGTTGTGGCGGCCCGAATCGACGGCGGTGGCCGGCGTGTAGCCGGGGAAGCCCTGGATGCCCGACGACGCGGTGGCGCCGCTCGGCGTCTTGATCGCGATGGCCGGGTTGTTGGTGCGGCCGTACTGGTAGGAGACCGGATCGCCGGCGACGATCTGGTAGTCGTCCTGGCGGTACTCGAAGCCGGTGGCCAGGAAGATGCTGGTGTCGCCGAATTTGACCGGGCCCTTGACGTCGGCATTGAAGGTGGTCTGCGAGAATTTCAGCTTGCCGGTGTCGGCCTCGCGCGGCGATTCGGCGTAGATGCCGCCGCCCGGTTTCGGCTCGTACCAGTAGCTGGTATTGAGGCTGTTCGATTCGTGGAATTCCAGTTCGCTGTTGCCGTGGTTGATGCTGACGTCGGCCTTCCAGTCGTTGGCCAGGTCGCGGCGGTAGCCGAAGGCGAAGGAGGCGTCCTTGATGTCGGTGCTGATCGCCGGCAGGAAGCCGTTCGGGTACACGGCTTTCACGGTGCGGTCGTCGCCGGCCGAGCGGAAGAAGCCGAACGAATCGCTGGTGCGCTTGGAGACGCCGCCGAAGGCGTAGAACTCGCTGCTCTTGTCGATCGGGATCGCGCCGTTCCACCACAGGTAGCCGTCCTTGGTGTTGCTGTCGCCGATGTGCTGGGTGACGCGCGGCGGATTGACGCGCAGCGAATCGGGGCCGGCGCGGTTGGTCTCGCCGCGCTTGCGGCCTTCCAGCGTGAGGTTGAGGAAGCCGCCGTCCTGGCCCAGCGCGAAGCCGGTGTTGGCGCTGGCGGAGTACAGGTCGCCGTCGCCTTCGGAGGTGGTGCCGACCACGCCGCTCAGCGAGGTCTCGTTGACGTTCGACTTGAGCACGATGTTGATCACGCCGGCGATGGCGTCCGAGCCGTATTGGGCGGCGGCGCCGTCGCGCAGCACTTCGATGTGGTGGATCGCGCCGAGCGGGATGGCGTTGATGTCGGTGCCGGCCGAGCCGCGTCCGATGGTCTGCTGCACGTTGACCAGCGCCTGCTGGTGGCGGCGCTTGCCGTTGATCAGCACCAGCACCTGGTCCGGGCCGAGCGAGCGCAGGGTCGCCGGGCGGATGCTGTCGGTGCCGTCGCTGATGAAGGTCGACGAGAAGTTGAACGACGGGTCCAGCGTTTGCAGCAGCTTGCCCAGCTCCAGCGGGCCGGCGGTCTGCATGTCCTTGAGGCTGATCAGGCCCACCGGCGACGAGGTGTCCAGCGCGGTCTTGGCGACCGAGCGCGATCCCAGCACGACCACGGTTTGTTCGTGCGGCAGGGCGCTTTCATTGTCGGCCTGCTGCGTTTGCGCATGGCCCTGGCCCGCAGCCAGCATCAAAATAGCGCTGGCCAGCAGGGTGCGTTTGAATTGAGGTGCTCTTGTCATATTTTCTCTCTTGTTGTTGGAGACGGCTGCGGGTAGGCGCCGTTGAGAAAATACTATCTTGATGAACCAAAAAGGGGCAACGCGCGCGCACCAGGATGTTGCGCTTTATGCACATTTGCTAATATTTCGTGCTTTGTATCGGAATGTATCGTAATCTAACCGGCGGCCCGGACCGTGCTTGCCGCAAACCGGTGCGGAAGTGTGGCGCGCACGCATCGGTATGATGCATGCTCATATGGATAGTCGGAAAATGCGCTTGGCTGGTGCAGGGGCTATTGTTGGTCCAGCATCCAGCCTTTGAGGCCGTTGACCCACGATTTGGCCGGCAGGTTCAGGCTTTTCTTGATTGCGCCGGCGCGCTCGTAGAGCACGCTGAAATCCAGCAGCGGCGACTGCTTGAAGGCGATGACGACGATGTTCGCATCGTGCACTTCGGGCAGCCAGACCACCGCGTCGAACACCATTTCCATCGCCTGCAGGTTCTTGTCGTAGTTGGAGAAGTCGCCGAAGACGTTGGTGGTCATGATGCCGCCGTCGCGCAGCACGTCGGCGCAGCCCTGGTAGAACTCGGGCGAATCCAGCACCGGGCCGCGCGCTTCTTCGTCGTACAGGTCGACCTGCAGGATGTCGACCGTGTTGCGGTTCGCCGGGTTCAGCACGAAATCCATCGCGTTCATTTCCATCACGTTCAGGCGCTCGTCGTTGGAGGGCAGGGCGAACTGCGACTGGCACATGGCGATCACGTTGGGATTGAGTTCGACGGCGGTGACGCGCGCGCCGGGCAGGCGGCGGTAGCAGAACTTGGTCAGCGCGGCGCTGCCCAGGCCCAGTTGCACGATGTGCTTGGGGTTGTCGTTGAAGAGGAGCCACATCATCATCATCTGGATGTATTCCAGTTCGATGTTGTCGGGCTTGGCGACGCGCATTGCGCCCTGAACCCAGGAGGTGCCGAGGTGCAGGCTGCGCACGCCCTGGAATTCGGTAATGGTTGCCGGCGGATGGCCGGGCTGGTCGAAGATGATGGAGGCGGATTTGGACATGGCCGTAGTTTACCAGCAGGCTGCGGATTGAGCCGAGTTGTACCCCTAAGCGAAAGGGGTCAGACCCCGTACGGGGTCTGACCCCCGGCCGTCGCAGTGCAGGTTTCGGCGGTGCCGCGCGCGTTAGCAGGTGAGTGGCAGGATCATCGTCACCGTCAGGCCACCCCCATCCCGATTCGCCAGCGTGATGCGGCCGCCGTGGGCTTCGGCGATCTCCCGCGCCAGCGCCAGGCCCAGGCCCGTGCCGCTGCGCTTGGTCGAGTAGAAGGGTACCAGCGCGTTGGTCAGCACCGTGTCGCTCATGCCGGGGCCGCGATCCTGCACGTCGATGCGCACCGCGCCTTGCAGCCGGCGTACCTCCATGCTGACCTCCTGCGCCGGCGAGCCCGATTCATGGGCGTTCTTCAGCAGGTTTAACAGCGCCTGCTCCAGCTGCGCCGGATCGAAGGCGCAGGGCTCGGCCGGCGCTTCGCCGGTCAGCGTGAAGTCGACCTGGTCGCGCAGCCGCGCCAGGAAGTCCGGCCACGCCTGCACTTCGAGGCGCGGCGTCGGCAGCTTGGCGAAGCGCGCGTAGCCGAGGATGAAGCTTTCCAGGTGGCGCGTGCGTTCCTCGATGGTGGCGAGGATCTGCGGCAGGCGTTCGGTTTGGCCGCGCCGCACCAGTTCCGCGCCGGAGTGGGCCAGCGAGGTCAAAGGCGCCAGCGAGTTGTTCAGCTCATGGCTGATGACGCGGATGACCTTCTTCCATGTCTGCACTTCCTGCCGGCGCAGTTCCATCGTCAGTTGGCGCAGCAGCAGCAATTCGTGGCGGCGGCCGTTCAGGTTGAAGCTGCGGCGCGCCAGGTGGTAGACCTCTTCCTCGTCCAATTCTGTGCCGGCTTGCTTGGTGGTGAACAGGCCGTCGCCGCCGCGCGCCATCGCTTCCAGCAGCGCCGGCGACGCGTGGGCCAGCACATCGTCGAGGCGGTGCCCTTCGAGCTTGCGGCCTTCGTTGAGCAGCTGGCGCGCGGCGACGTTGGCGTACACCACCGGGCCCGATTCGCTCACCAGCAGCATCGCCACCGGCGTGTTTTGCACCATGGTGTCGAGCAGCAGTTCGCGTTGGACGAGGTCGAGGCGCTGCTGGCGCAGCACGTCGCCCAACTCGTTGTGCGCGCCCACCAGGTCGCTCAGCTCATCGTTCTGCGGCCAGTGCAGGCTGAAGGAGAAGTCGCCGTCCTTGTAGCTGGTGACGGTGCCGGTCAGCGCGCGGAACAGCGACAGCATGTGCTCCAGCTGCGCGCGGATGGTGATGATCGAGATCGGCAGCACGCACAGCAGGCAGACCGCCAGCACCAGGCCGGGATTGTCGGGGAAGAAGCGGGTCAGCGCGAGCGCGATCAGGATGCCGACGGTGAGCAGCGTGCCCACCATCGCGGTCCAGCGCGTGAGCAGCGAGAGCCGCAAGCCTTTCAGGCGCGTACGCTTCGGTGGGGAATCGCGGTCCATCAGGAGCGGGCGATGCCCAGCCGTTCCATGCGGCGGTACAGCGCCTGGCGCGACAGGCCCAGTTCCGCCGCCGCCTGCGCCACCACGCCGTTGGCGCGGCTCAGCGCCTGGCCGATGGTGTCGCGGTCCGGTTCGCGCGCGCCGTCTTCGGGGGCTGCCACCGCGTTGACGGCGGCCGGCAGGCCCAGGTCGGCCGCCTTGATGCTGTCGCCGTTGGCCAGCAGGCCGGCGCGCAGCATGACGTTTTTCAGCTCGCGCACATTGCCGGGCCACGGGTGCGCCAGCAGCGCCGCCTCCGCCGCCGGCTGCAACTGCTTGGCGGCGCCGAGGAAGTGGCGCGCCAGCGGCAGGATGTCCAGCGGCCGCGCCGCCAGCGGCGGCAGCCGCAGCTCGATCACGTTGAGGCGGTAGAACAAATCCTCGCGGAAGCTGCCGGCCCGGATCATCGCCTGCAGGTCGGCGTTGGTGGCGCTGACCACGCGTACCTTGACCTGGCGTTCGCGGTTGGAGCCGAGCCGTTCGAAGCGTCCCGTCTCCAGCACCCGCAGCAGTTTCATTTGCCCGGCCAGCGGCAGGTTGCCGATCTCGTCGAGGAACAGCGTGCCGCCGTCGGCCGCTTCGAACTTGCCCTCGCGCGCCTTGGAAGCGCCGGTGTAGGCGCCGGCGTCGGCGCCGAACAATTCGGCCTCGATCAGCTCCGACGGAATCGCGCCGCAGTTGAGCACCACGAACGGCCCGTCGCGCACCGAGGAATTGGCCTGGATGATTTCCGCGATGCGCTCCTTGCCGGTGCCGTTCGGGCCGGAGATCAGCACCGGCACGTCGGCGCGCGCCACCTGGCAGGCCAGGTGCACCACGCGCTCCGTGGCCGGATCCTGCCACACCATGCCGCGCAGGTCGTAGCCGCGTTCGAGCTCGCGGCGCTGGCGCAGTTCCGCCTGCACCCGCTGCTGCAAGGCGCGCTTGGCCTGTCCCAGTTCGATCAGGTTGTGGACGGTGGCGATCAGGCGGTTGTCGTCCCACGGCTTGGCCAGGTAGTCGGCGGCGCCGGCCTTGACCAGGTCCACCGCCGCATCCAGATGGGTCCAGGCGGTGAGCAGGATCACCGGCAGGTCCGGATGCCTGGCGCGGATGGCGCGGAACAGCGCCACGCCTTCCTCGCCCGAGGTGGTGTCGGCGCTGAAGTTCATGTCCTGGAGCACCAGGTCGAAGCTGTGACGCTCCAGCAGCGCCAGGCCGGCTTCGGGCGAGGCGGCGCGCATCGCGTCGATGTCGTGCAGTGAAAACAGCACTTCGAGCGCGATGGCGACCGAGGAGTTATCGTCGATGATCAGTACGGTAGGCATGTGGCTAGCATAACATCCCTCACGCGCTGCGGGTGGCCGTGGCGGGCGAGATGCTGGCCGCGCGCCAGGCCGGCCCGTACACCGCCGCCACGCCCAGCGCCCAGAACACGCCGGCGCCGGCGATCAGGTAGCCGGCCGGCAGGCGCGCCATCTCCAGGCTGGACACCAGCAGCTGGTTCAGCGCCAGCGCCAGCAGCACCCCGGCCGCGACGCCGATACTGGTGATCATGATGTTCTCGGTGATGAAGTAGCGCAGGATGTCGACGCGGCGCGCCCCCAGCGCGCGGCGCACGCCGATCTGCTTGCGCCGCTGCGTCACCCACAGGCTGGCCATGCCGACGATGCCGCTCGACGTAATCAGCAGCAGCAGCACGCTGACCGTCACCAGCATCCACGCCAGCGCGTTGTCGGCGCGGTAGCGCGTGGTGCGGAACTCGTTCATGGTCTTGATGCGCACGATCACCGGCGTCGGCGAGGCGGCGCGCACCGCCGCTTCGGCTTCCTTGATGACGCGGTCGAGCTGCCCCGGCTCGGCGCGCAGCGTGTAGTTGTCGGTCTTGCCGCCGGTCGCGCGGATCGGCAGCAGGATCGATTGCTCGCCGGTCTCGGTGATCTGCGCGCCTGGCGTCTGCAGCTTCTCGATCACGCCGACCACCTGCGCCTCGCGCGCCATCTCGCCGGTGCCGAAGTACATGGTCTTGCCGACGAAGCTGGTGCTGCCCGGCCACATCTTTTCGCCCAGCTTGCGGGTGATGATGACGACCTTCGGCGATTCATCGCTGGTGCTCTGGTCGATGATGGGGATTTCGCCGGGCAGGAAGTCGCGGCCCTCGACCAGCTGCAGGCCCCAGGTCTTGATCAGCGAATCGGCGCTGCGGTAGACGCTGGCGCCGGTGGTCTGGTTGACCTGTTTGCGATCGACAGACAGGCTGTTGTAGTTTCCGGAGCGGGACAACGGCATCTGCGACGAACCGGCCACCGACAGCACGCCGGGCACGGCGCGCAGCGTGGCGGTCTGGCGCGCCTGGCCGGCCAGTTGTTCTTCGTGGCCGCCGCGCTGCATGGGGCGGATTTGCAGGGCGAAGACGTCCTGTTCCGCGGCGAGGCCGCTGGTGCGGGCCGACACGGCCTGGCGCACCTGCACGATGTGCAGCGCGTTGGCCAGGATGGCGAGGCTCAGCGCGACCTGCACGGCCACCAGCACCGGGCCGGTTTTATTCCGCAGCAGCGCGGAGAGGATGGGACGGATTTCCATGATCGATGCCTCTTATTGGGATTTCAGTTGCAGGGCCGGCGTGACCTGGCAGGCGCGCCAGGTCGGCAGCAGGCCGGCCAGTACGGCCGAACCGACGGCCATGGCGAAGGTGGTCAGCAGCATGACCCAGTCCATATGCGCCACCACGGTCAGCGCCTTCGACTGCGCCGCGATCAGCGCCAGCGCGCCGAAGGCCAGCAGCAGGCCGAGCGCGCCCCCGACCAGTCCCACCACCGTGGTCTCGATCAGGAACTGGTTGAAGATCTCGCGGCGCGAGGCCCCCAATGCGCGGCGGATGCCGACCTCGGAGGCGCGCACCGAGAACTTGGCCAGCAGCAGGCCGATGGTGTTGACCAGGCACAGCACCAGGAAGCCGAACGCCAGCCACGCCGACAGCTTGCTGTCGTTGCCGACCACCTTCATGTGGTCCAGCCATTCGCGCACGTCATACAGCTTGTTGGGCGCGGCGCGCTTCAGGCGGCCCAGCTTGCGCTGCTCGGTGGCGTAGCTGTCCATGAAGCTTTGCAGCTCGGCGCGGTCGGCGACGCTGCGGGTCTCGATCCAGGCCTGGACCCAGGTGCATTCGGAATCGAGGAAGGACTGGAAGCCTGGCGCGAAGTCGCCGGTGCAGCTGGTGCTGCCGTTGCGCTGGTACTCGTGGCGGATGCCGTTGGAGAAGGGGATGAAGATTTGATCCTCTTCGTCGAACGCGCCTTCGTCGTTGCCGATGATGCGGTGGAAGCGCGGCACCACGTTCCAGGTGTCGAGCACGCCGACGATCTGGTACTGGAAGCCGCCCAGCGACATGCGCTGGCCGACGGGGTTGGTGGCGCCGTAGAGTTTTTCCGCCAGCTTGCGATTCAGCACCACGACGTCGGCGGCCGCCTTGTCGTCGGCCGGGCTCCAGCCCTGGCCGTACAGGAAGGGCGCGTCGACCATGTTGAAGAAGTCGCCGGTCGGCGCCAGGCCTTGCGCGATGAAGGCGCCGATGTCCTTGCGCCCCGGTTCGATCGGCAGCGCGACGCCGTAGATGGCTGTACGGCGCTCGCCCACTTTGCTGTTGAGCAGATTGACGGCGTCGCGGTAGCTGAGCTGATTGTCGTTCGGTTCGTCGCCGGGCTTGTAGCCTTCGGTCGGGCCGTTGTCGAACAGCGGCACGAACAGGCGGGCGCTCTTGTCGGGGATCGGGTCGCCCGACATCACGTGCAGGATGGTCAGCGTGGCGACGCTGGCGGCGACGCCGACGGCCAGCGTCAGCACCATCAGCGCGGTCAGCGCCGGGTTGCGGCGCAGGCTGCGTACGCCCAGCTTGAAATAGTATTGGAACATGCTCGGCCCCTTACGCGACATGGGTTTTGTCGTTTGCATCAAACAACGACGGCGACTTGCGCACCAGGTCCGAGACCTGGCCGTCGATGATGTGGACGTTGCGCTGCGTGCGCAGCGCCAGTTCCGGATCGTGGGTCACCATCAGGATGGTGGTGCCCTGCGCGTTGATCTCCTCCAGCAGCTCCATCACGCCGCGCGCCATCTGCGTATCCAGGTTGCCGGTCGGTTCATCGGCCAGCAGCAGCTTGGGCGAGCCGGCCAGCGCGCGCGCGATCGCCACGCGCTGCTGCTGGCCGCCGGACAGTTCGGCCGGATAGTGCTTCATACGCGAGGCCAGGCCGACCTTGGCCAGCGCGTCCTCGATGCGCTCCTTGCGCTCTGCCGCGTTGAAGCCGCGATAGCGCAGCGGCACGTCGACGTTGTCGAACAGCGACAGGTCGGGAATCAGGTTGAAGCCCTGGAAGATGAAGCCCAGCTTCTCGTTGCGCAGGCGCGAGCGGGCGTTGTCATCCATGCCCTTGACGTTGACGCCGTCGAGGATGAATTCGCCGTCGGTGAATTCCTCCAGCAGGCCGGCGATGTTGAGGAAGCTGGTCTTGCCGGAGCCGGACGGCCCGGTCACGGTGACGAACTCGCCCTGCTTGACGTGGATCTCGAAGCCGCGCAGCGCGTGGGTTTCGATCATGTGGGTGCGATAGACTTTGCTCAGGTTATGCATGCGCAGCATGGAAGGCCTCTTCGGGGTAAGTTATTGGTTGATCGAGACGCGTTCGGCGTTCTCGAAGGTTTCAGTGCCGGCGATGACCACCTTGTCGCCTTGTTTCAGGCCACCGAGGATCTCCACCGAGGAGACGCTGGTGGCGCCCATCTTGATCGGGGTGCGGGTGGCGATGCCGTCGCGCAGCACGTAGGCGAAGCGGCCGCCTTCGGATTCGACGAACGGGCCGCGCTGCACCATCAGCACGTTCGGCTTCTCGTCGATCAGCAGGCGCGCGGTGACGCGCTGGCTCTGGCGCAGGCCGGCCGGCTGCTGGCCGTTGAAGCGCACCCGCGCCAGCACCTGGTTCTTCACCACCTCCGGCGACAGCGCCGACAGCTTGCCGGTGGCGACGGCGGTGCCGACGTTCACTTCGGCCGTCATGCCCAGGCCGATGTCGGCGACGTAGGTCTCCGGCACCTCCAGCTCCACTTCGAGGCGCGACAGGTCGACCAGTGTCATCAACGGCGTATTGGCCGGCACCACGCTGCGGTTGGCCACCGACAGCGTGCCGATGAAGCCGTCGACCGGCGCGCGCACGGTCAGCTCGTCGACGCGGCGCTGCGCGTTGGACAGGGTGCTGCGCTGCTGGTCCAGCTGCTTGATCTTCGACTCCAGTTCCAGCGCCACGTTGTCGCCTTCCAGCGAGGCCGCCTGGTCGGCGTGCTTGGCGCGGATCTCGGCGGAGTTGAGCGCGTCCTTGGCCTTCTGGTATTCGATCTTGGCGATGATGCCTTCGTTGGAGACGGCGTCGTAGCGCTCCAGCGTGCGCTGCGCCGACAGGCGGTCGATTTCGGCGGTGTCGGCGTCGCGGCGGGCCAGCAGCTTCTGCTTGCGGGCCAGGATGCGCTGGCGCGCCACGTCCGCTTCGATCTGGGCGTAGGCCGCCTGTTCGCGCTTGAGCGCGTCGGACAGGTCGGGCGATTCCAGCACGGCCAGGATGTCGCCCTTCTTGACGGTGTCGCCGGCGTTGACCTTGAGCGTGACGGTGGCCAGCGAGGCGGCGTACAAGGTCGGGCTGATGGCGGCGACGATGCGGCCGTTGACGGCGGCGTCGCGCACCAGCGTGCCGCGTCCGACTTCGGCCACGCGCAGGCGCGACATGCTCACCGAGTGGCCGCTGCCGCTCCAGGTGTGCAACAGGTAGTAGCCCACGGCCGCCAGCGCGACGGCGCCGGCCGCGATGACGAGGCGGCGCTTGGCGTGCTGGCCCTTGGGGGCGGTGATAACAGCGTCTTGGCTTGAGGTGTCGCGGATCATGGTCGGTATGGTATGGAAAGATGCTTACACTATGCGAAAAGCGTGCCAGTTCTTAAGTCATTGATTTTGCTGGTATTTGGTGCGCGTGTCCGCTGTCCGCGACTGTCCGCATGTCCGTTGCGCTTGATATTTTGGCAAGCGTGCCCATGTGCGTGGCTGTCGCCCTCACTGGATCGTCCATGTCCCTGTTCTCCCTGCTGCTGCCTGCTGAAACGCCTGTCTTCGATTATCCGTTCGTGCCCAGCGACGTGGCGCTGTACCACCGCACCGTCCATGGCGCGGACAGCGGCTTGATCGACGCGCAGACCTGGGACGACATGCTGCTGCAGCCGTACAGCGCGCAGCTGGCGCAGCAGACCAGCATCTTCGGCCAGCAGGAGCTGTACCGGCGGCTGCAGGCGCCGGCGGACACGGACGCGGACAGCGTCGCCGCGTCGGCCGTCCGCGTCCGCGCGCTGGTGGCGGACGCCGGACAGCGCGACCTGCTGCTCCAGAACTGCACCAGCCTGCGCCGCGCCGACCGCGAGATCGGCGGCTATCTGTTCGGCGCCGCCGCGCCGTCCAGGCCGCGCTGGACGCCGCTGCTGCGCTGGTTGCCGGTGGCGTTCCTGCTGTCGGCGGTGCTTGCGCTGGTCAGCGGCTGGCTGCCGCTGTGGGGCGTGGTGCTGGCGCTGTCGGTGGCGCTGATGGGCGTGCAGCTGCGCTTCCGCGAAGAGGTTGATGAATGGACGCGCATCCATCACGCGCTCCAGCAGATGCTGCGCACGCACTCGCTGCTGGCCAAGCTGGATGCGCCGCTGGCCGCGCCGTTCCGCGACGACGCCGCGCGCGCCGGCAAGATCAACCGCGCCATCGGCAAGTCGATGATGCGCATGCTGCCGGGCGCCGGCGAGTACGCGGACTGGCTGTGGCTATTGAATGTCCGCGACTACTTCGACAGCCGCGAAACGGTGCGCCTGAACGCCGAAGCGCTGCGCCACAGCTTCCGCATGGTGGCCGCGCTGGAGGCCGACCTGGCGCTGGCGCGGCACCTGGCGCAGACGCCGCGCCACTGCTGGGCCGCGCACGGCGCCGATGTGGCGTTGACTGAAGCGGTGCATCCGCTGCTGGACGAGGCGTCGCCGCTGTCGCTGGCGCTGGCACGGCGGGGCGCCTTCATCTCCGGACAGAACGGCGTCGGCAAGAGCACCTTGCTGCGCACGGTGGGCCTGAACCTGATCGTCGCGCGGGCCTTCGGCTTCTGCTACGCCGACAGCGCGGTCACGCCCGCACTGCCGGTCTATTCGAGCATGCAGAGCGAGGATGCGCTCGACGGCGGCGAGAGCCTGTACATCGCCGAACTGCGGCGCGCGCGCGAATTGCTGGCGCTGGCGCGGCGCGAACCGGCGCTGTTCATCATCGACGAGATCTTCCGCGGCACCAACCACCTGGAATCGATCTCGGCGGCGACGGCGGTGTTGCACACGCTGTCGGAGCACGGCATGGTGATCGTCTCGTCGCACAACCTGGTGCTGGCGCCTTTGCTGGCCGACCGCCTGGCGCCGCTGTGCGTGGCCCGCGTCGACGGCCGGCTGGCGCTGGCGCCCGGCGTGTTGAAAGAAACCAACGGCATCTCCTTGCTGGCCACGCGCGGCTTCGACGAGGCGATCTCCGCCAAGGCCAGCCGCGTGTCTGACTGGCTCAGCGACTATATGACACACCCTGCCGACTATGCGGCCATACGCAACTGCCTGAAGGAAGGCGGAAAAATCAGCGATAAATAATACATTTGTGTAGATTCAGGTAAAATAATTGCCAGTAAGCAATCTGATACAACCAGGAGAACAAATGAACAACGTTACCGTGCGCGCCAGCTTGATGGGCGTGCTGCTGCTGTTTACCGCGATGCTGCTGGCCGGTGCCGGCTTGGGCATCTACGCGATCAAGCAATCGAACCAGACCATCGCGCTGGTCCATGAGGTCAGCAGCCAGGTCATCCTGATCAACGACTCCTACAAAGACACCACCCGCGTGCGCACCGCGATGATGCGCGCCTATACCGCGCTGATGGAAAACGGCACCAAGGAATTCAAGGACACGGCGGTCGCCTCGGCCAAGAAGTCGCGCCAGAAGAGCGCCGACTTCCTCGCCACGTATGCCAAGGGAGAGGCCTACGAGGGACTCGATCCTGAATTGAAGAAGACGCTGGTCGACTCCGGCAGCGCCTTGCTGGCGGTGCTGGACAAGGCGATCGACGCGCTGGACCGCGGCGACGCCACGGCCTATTCCGCGGTGAACGTGAAGGAGTTGACGCCGAGCGGCGCGGCCTTCTCGGCGGCGCTGGAAAAATACCAGAAGGTCAGCGACGACCAGGTCAACGCGCTGCTGGACCGCCGCGCCGGCGCGTACAAGATCGTCATGTGGCTGGTGGTGGCCGGGCTGCTGCTGGCGGCCGGCCTGGTGGTCGGCGTGCACCTGATGCTGAAGAAAATCGTGCTGTCGCCGCTGGAACGCGCGGTGACGCTGCTGGACCAGGTGGCGCAGGGCGACCTGACGGCGCGCATCAGCGAGTCCGGCGACAATGAGATCGCCCGCCTGCTCAAGGCCATCGAGCGCATGCAGCAGGACTTGCTGTCGACGGTGTCGCGGGTGCGCAATAGCGCCGAGGTGATCAACACCGGCGCGCAGGAACTGTCGTCCGGCAATATGGAACTGTCGTCGCGCACCGAGACCCAGGCCAGCTCGCTGGAAGAGACCGCCGCGTCGATCGAGGAACTGACCAGCACCGTCAAGCAGAACTCGGAGAACGCCCAGCATGCGCGCGGCCTGGTCGAAGGCGCGTCGGTTACCGCCTCCAGGGGCGGCGAGGTGATGCAGCAGGTGGTCGCCACGATGACCGACATTAACGACTCGTCGCGCAAGATCGTCGACATCACCGGCGTCATCGACGGCATCGCGTTCCAGACCAACATCCTGGCCTTGAATGCGGCCGTCGAGGCGGCGCGCGCGGGCGAGCAGGGACGCGGCTTTGCCGTGGTCGCCTCCGAGGTGCGCAACCTGGCGCAGCGCTCGGCCGCCGCCGCCAAGGAGATCAAGGTGCTGATCGATAACTCGGTGGAGAAGATCGCGCTCGGCACCACGTTGGTCCAGCAGGCCGGCACCACCATGAACACGCTGGTGGGCAACGTCCACCAGGTCACGCAGATCGTCGGCGAGATCGCCGTCGCCAGCCGCGAGCAAAGCGACGGCATCGAGCAGGTCAACCAGGCCATCGCGCAGATGGACCAGGTGACGCAGCAGAACGCGGCGCTGGTGGAGGAGGCAGCCGCCGCGACGGCGTCGCTGCAGGAGCAGGCGGGCGAGCTGGCGCAGACGGTCAGCATCTTCAAGATCGGCGACGGCCAGCCGCAAGCGGCCCGCCGCGACGGCCGCGCGCCGCGCGGACGACTCGCGCTCACTTGACATCGCGTCATGGGAGTTCTATTATTTCTGTAACGACAGAAATGAAAGAAATCCCATGACACTCGCTCCGACCATCCAGAAGTACATCCTCCACTGGGGGGAGATGGGTACCCGTTGGGGCGTCAACCGCACGGTGGCGCAGATCCACGCGTTGCTGTTCCTGTCCAACCAGCCGTTGCCAGCGGAAGACATCGCCGAGACGCTCAACGTGGCGCGCTCCAACGTCAGCAACAGCCTCAAGGAGCTGCAAAGCTGGGGGCTGGTGCGCATCACCCACATCGCCGGCGACCGCCGCGACCACTTCCTGGCCCTGCAGGATGTGTGGGAAATCTTCCGCGTCATCGTCGAGGAGCGCAAGAAGCGCGAGATCGACCCGACCCTGACCGTGCTGCGCGAATGCGCGCTGGAGGCGGAGCACGATCCGGCGCTGGAGCCGGCCACCAAGGTCAAGATGGACCAGGTGCTGGACTTCCTCGAAATGCTGACCGCCAGCTACGGCGACTACAAGCACCTGCCGCCGGCCACCATGCAGCGCTTCCTCAAGATGGGCGGCAAGGTTGCGCGCCTGCTCGGCGGCGACGACAAGACGGGAGCTGCCAAATGACCCCGTCCGAAGGCGAGCTATTCAAGAAGATACTGGGCGCGGAGTGGGGCAAGCTGCATCCGGATATCCAAGCGCGCTTCGACAAGAATCCCTTGCCCGGCAAGCCGCTTTACTACGCGGGGCGCTTGTCCGAGTTGCGCTGCTCCAGGCTCGGCTGGATGTTGGGTTACCTGAGCAGGCCTTTCCTCAACGGCGCGCTGATGCCGCATAACCTTAGTGTTCGCGACGGCAATCTGCATTTCGAAAGCGATGGCTATTTCTGGCAAGTATTCGGCGTGCGCATTCCTCTGCTGCATATCATCACGCCCGGCAAGACGTTCCTCTGCCATCGCAACAACCGCCCCAATCAATTCGACATTCGTATCGAGATTCGGCACCCGCTGTTCGGGACCACGTTTACGCAGGCCGGAGTGTTCGCCGAGGTGGCGCATCCGTTAGGGGGAGATTGACATGGACGTTGCTGAGTTGACCATTTACTACGACGGCGATTGCGTCATCTGCCGCAACGAGGTGGCGCGTTTGCGGCACTGGGACCGCGCCGGCCGCCTGGCCTATGCCGACATCACCGCGCCGGATTTCTTGCCGCCGGCAGGCGCCGACCTGCGCGCGCTGAATACCGAGATGCACGCGCTGACCGGCGATGGCCGGCTGGTGGTGGGCATCGACAGTCTGGTGACCGCCTACACCCTGGTGGGGCGCGGCTGGATGGTGGCGCCGCTGCGGGTGCGTCTGCTGCGGCCGATGTTCGCCGCCCTGTATCGCGGCTTCGCCCGCAACCGTTACCGCATTTCCAGCTTGCTGCACGGGGCCGCCTGCGCCGATGGCGTCTGCGCCAACAAGCGCCCTTTGGTTTGATCATTTCAACGCTTGGAAAAACATGATGGCGAGGCCCTGGCTGGTGCGGTGGATTTATGTGGTGGCGGCGGCGCATCTGCTGGCCGGCGTGCTGTTGCCGCTGTGCGCCGGATCGGCGCTGTCGGAAGGCTACCGGCGCGGCATCGAGGCCTTCTTCTTCGACGGCCCCGCCCCGGCCGGCGCGCAGGCCTTGCATGTGTGGTGGCTGTCGTTGTTCGGGCCGACGGTGCAGGCGGCGGCGATCTGGATGGCCGGCCTGGCCGTGATCGGCGACAAGCAGCGCAACGCTTTCGCCTGGGTCATGCTGATCCTCGGGCTGCTGGTGTGGGCGCCGCAGGACATGCTGATCTCGGCGCGCGCGCAGTGCTGGACCAATGTGTGGATCGACGCGCTGGCGCTGGCGGTCATGCTGCCGCCGTTGCTGTGGCTGTGCAAGCTGGACTTGGCTGTCAAACGGGGAGTGATGGAATGAATACGCATCTGCTGGCATTGCAACTGATGGCCGTCCAGGGCTGCCTGGGCGCATTCGATACGGTATATCACCACGAACTGACCGAGGCGTTGCCGGGCCGCGCCAGCGCCCGCCGTGAACTGTCGATCCACGCGCTCCGCGCGCTGATCTACTGCGGCTTGTTCATCGGCCTGGCCGGTTGGGCGTTCAATGGCGCGTGGGCGCTGGCACTGCTGGCGGTATTCGTGGTGGAGGTGGTGCTGACCCTGTGGGACTTCGTGATCGAGGACCGCACGCGATTGCTGCCCGCGACCGAGCGCGTGACGCACACGGTGCTGGCGATGAATGGCGGCGCCTTCATCGCGCTACTGGCGCTGGACACGCCCGAGGCGCTGTCGCTGCCGACCGCGCTGGTGTGGCAGCCGCATGGTGCGTTGAGCGTCTTCCTCGCGTTGTGCGGTGTGGGCGTCGGCCTCTCCGGCCTGCGCGATGCGTTTGCGGCGCGTGCGCTCGGCAAGCCTGCGGTGCGCGATGCGCCGTCGCCGAGTTTCGGAACCACGCAGCGCAACTTCCTGGTCACCGGCGCGACCGGCTTCATCGGCCAGCGGCTGGTGGGCGCGCTGCTGCGCGACGGCCATCGCGTGACGGTGCTGACGCGGCAGGCGCGCCAGGCGGCGTGGCTGTTCGACGGCCGGGTCGATTGCGTGAGCGGCATGGATCAGCTGCCGCCGTCGCGCCGCGTCGATGTCGTCATCAACCTGGCCGGCGCGCGCATCCTGGGCTGGCGCTGGACGGCGGCGCGGAGGGCGGCCCTGCGCGCCAGCCGCGTTGCGCTGACCGACAAAGTGGTGGCGTGGATCGCCGCCGCCGAGCACAAGCCCGCGCTGATGGTGTCGGCATCCGCGATTGGCTACTACGGCATCCAGCAACGCGGCGACGATGCTGTGTTGAATGAGGACGCCGGCCCGCAGACGATCTTCATGTCCGACTTGTGCCGCGAATGGGAACAGGCGGCGCAAGGCGCGGCGGCATATGGCGTGCGCGTCGCGTGCACGCGCTTCGGGCTGGTGCTCGGCACGCAGGGCGCGTTGCCGATGATGCTGTTGCCGATCAAGCTGGGCCTCGGTGGTCCGCTCGGCGGCGGCGCGCAGTGGCTGTCGTGGATACACGTCGATGATGTGATCGGCGGCATCGCCCATCTGTGCCGATCGGGCGGCGAGGGCGCCTACAATTTCACCGCGCCGGAGGGCGTGACCCAAGCGCAGTTCAGCCGGGCGGCGGCAAAGATGCTGCGACGCCCGTACGGCTTCCCTACGCCGGGCTGGCCAATGCGTTTGATGCTAGGGGAGCAATCCGACCTGCTGCTCGAAGGCCAGCGCGTGGCGCCGGCGCGCTTGACCAGTGAAAGCTACGACTTCCGCTACCCGCATCTGGAAGATGCGCTGCGAAGCCTGAACACTTAAGGCTTGCTCTGCAGGACGATGCGAGTGAACAGCAAGAAATCGCATCGTTCTATCGTGGCGACCTTGTTCAAGACGATGTCGTCACTTGCCGGCATAAACGCGTCCCTCCCGTTGGATATCTTGCAGCAGGGCGGCCCTGGCGGTATCGAGCTCGGTTTTCTGGCTCAGCACCGCGCATTCGAACAGGCCGGCTTGCAGGTCTTTTTTCCACAGGCGGCGGCCGGTCGTGATGATCTGATATTGCATCACGGTCGAAGCCGCCCGCAAGTCCAGCAGATCGACGTCGCGATCAATCATCGACGCCAGGTCCTGGCCAAGGTTCCAGAGCGTCAGTGTGTCTTGTCGCCCACCGGCCAGGATGGCGAGATCGATGTCACTGTCCGGTCCGGCCATGTTCAGTGCCTGGCTGCCGAACAAGTACACCGCCAGCAGCTTAGGCAGCTTTTCCCGGAGAACTGCGACGATCTGATCTTCATGGATGCTGGTGTGGTTCATTGCTGCCGGCAGCGCGTTGGTAATGAAAATAGCATCAGCTTATCATGTAGTTACGGATATCACGCTGCCTCTCCATTGGCCGCTGTTGCGGGCGATGACGAGTTGGTTGCCCGGGCCCTCGGCCTGGACCAGCAGTGCGCCGCCGGGCGACCAGAAGGCGCTGCGGCCTGCGGCGTCGTAGCCGCCGGAGGGGGCGCCGTGGTTGGCGATCAGTACGCCCATGCCGAAATCCGTGGCGTAGCTTTTCAGCTTGGCCGCGTCGGCATCGTAGCCGCCTTTGGATATCAGAACACCCGCCAGATATAGCGATGCGCCGTCTTCCGCTGCGGCTGCCGCATGGGCGCGGTGGCCGGTGTCCGCGCAGATGGCTTGGGCGTAGCGGTGGCCGTTCAATTGGCTGCACTGTGCGGCGATGGCGCCTGCTTGGGCGTAGCGCTCCTCGCCGTCGTGCAGGTATTGCTTGCGGTAGATGCTGGTCGTGCCGTCCGGCGCGAAGGCGATGCTGGCGATGAAGGGCAACCCGTCGTCGCCATCGCCGACGGGCGCGCCGACGATCACCGTCATGCCAGCCGCAGATGCGGCATCACGTATCGTCCGCAGGCGCGTATCGTCCGGCGTCAGCGCGCAGTCGCGCAGCAGCGGCAGCTCGTAGCCGCACAGCGATAGCTCCGGAAACACCAGCAGCTGCACGCCTTCCGCCCGCGCCGCGTCGACGAAGCGCAGGTGGATGCCGACGTTGGCTTCGATGTCGCCGGGGATGGACGGCGATTGCGCCGCCGCGATGCAGATGGCCATGCTTATTTCTCCTGTTTGAGCGGCTTGCCTTTGTCGATCACTTCGCGGCAGTCGCCTTTGAAGCTGGCGTTGTCGTAGTTGCTCCAGCCGTAGCTGTCGACGTAGCGCTTGTGTTGCTTGAATTGCTTGTTCATGAAACTCCACTCCAGCTTTTCATCGTCGTACTGGATGTCGCCCAGGTCCAGCAGCGTGTGGAAGATGTTTTCCGTCGCCAGCCGCGCCTTGCGGTGGCGGATCAGCTGGCGGATCTTTTCCGGATAGCGCTCCTTGTATTCGTCCGAGTACCACACCACCGCCGGCACGTGGAATTCATATTGCGTGTTGTGGCCGTGGAAGGCGAGGTTGCAGCTGCCGTCGTACAGCGTCTGGCCGTGATCTGCGACGTAGACCATCGACGTCAGCTGTCCCGTCTCCTTCAGCTGCCCGATCACCTGCGACAGGAACCAGTCGGTGTACAGGATCGAATTGTCGTAGCTGTTGTTGATCTGCGGCTTGATCTTGGTGTCGGTGTAGACCGGCTTGTCGACGCCGCGCAGCGACGGCTGCCATTTATCGAAGTCCTGCGGGTAGCGCTGGCTGTAGTTCCAGTGGTTGCCCAGCGTGTGCAGCACGATCAGCTTTTTCGGCGCCGGGTCGGCGATGGCGCTGCGCAGCGGCTCGAGCAGGATCTGGTCGAAGTTGGAGTTGTTGGTGAAGCCGCCCAGGTTCATGAACTGGATCACGTTCGCTTCCTTGGCGAACACCGATACCGGCGTGTCGAACTGGCCGAACGAGATCTGGTTCGACAGCCACCAGGTCTTGAAGCCCGCCTCTTTATAAGCGGTGAGGAAGGATTTCTCCGAGAAGCCATCCTTCAGGCTCTGCATCGACGGC